>Ga0209430_1000289_pt1 | contig 56795 bp, 25 predicted proteins | sample BarGraIncub1133A_FD_184504 | JGI IMG/M metagenome (GOLD analysis project Ga0209430, IMG submission 184504) | Arctic peat soil microbial communities from Barrow, Alaska - Barrow Graham LP Incubations 11-33A (SPAdes) (version 2) | ecosystem: Environmental > Terrestrial > Soil > Wetlands > Peat... | reverse complement strand
ACCGACCAAACCGGACGGTTTCTTTTCGAAAATACTTTTCTGATAGATTCATCAAAGGTGATGATTAATGCCATAAAAAAGAAAGGGTCTCCGAATGTCGAGATCATGCTCGATCCTTTAACGAAACCCGATACGGTCGTTGCCTCCGGTCGGCTAAACAATACTTGTTTTGATATTGGCCTGAACATGAATTTCGACCGTGAGAATAATTCCCGGCGGATGAAGGAATTGGAATTCAATCCTGAAAAAGGAACGATATTACTGGAAGGTGTGGATATTGTCGAAAATAAGAATACCCCTTTTACCCATACTGTAGGGGATTATGCTTGGGCCGACAAGACACTGACAGTAACAAAGGAAGATTATGACGAGCAGAATGTACTCTGGTACCTGGTAACAAAGGGTGGCGGGATTTATTTTTCTGATGGTGATAACATTTCCATGAGAATTACTATGGACAGTATTCCATCGCCCCCTCCACTATTTGTATTGGATGGAATGGAATGTTCTGATAAAAATCAAATATTATTGCTGCCGATGTCCTCGATTGATAAAGTGGACATCATAAGACCCCACAGTTTTTATAAATCAACGCTAACAGAGGTAGGGGTCATTGCCATTTACCGAAAACCCATGGGTCAAATAGATGACCGGGAAGTTTATGTCAGGGGGCGTGTAATGCTAAATATAAAAGGCTTCTACAAGGAACAAAAATTTTATTCGCCCAAATATTCGCTCGAAAATATCAACAACCCGCAACCCGATTACCGGCCTACGTTATACTGGAACCCGAATGTTGCCTTTGTTAACGGTAAGGCCAACTTCGGTTTCTTTACCTCCGATGAATTAACCGAATATGTTGTTTATCTGGAAGGAATCACCAAAAACGGCAGGATATGTTTCGGCACCACCAGTTTTACAGTCAGTAAGAAGTAATCATATAGGGTATCGATTCGACTAACCAAAGCATATTGCCCGGGTTGCCTTGTTAGCGCGTAACGATGGAAATCAAATTGTAGCGGGAGACAATTATGAGTTAATGGTTTGGGACAAGGGATGGAAAAGTCTGGGCGTAAAAAAAGCCGCCGGGCAATTCCTCGAATACAGTGAAATTCCATCAGGTGGTTATTATTGGTTGAAAAACCTTTCAAATGGTACAGAAGAACTCCCCTTTCTAATTTCCGAAAATGGAGAACAGTTCTGGCCGGGGCAGTGAACTGGAACAACCACTTAAATACCTATTTCTTGAAAGCCTTCCATTTGTAGCATTTATCCCTATTTAGTGAACTGTAATTGAACTAAACTGGACAATAACTAGCACCATTAATTTTGGGATGAACGTTATTTTTGTAAACGACCGTTATTTTCATTTATAGCAATATAATTTCAGCTAATTGAGATTTTTTCAGTGCTGTTATATGCTTGAAAATTGAATTTTACTTATTTAACTAAACCTATTATGTTGAAATCTATTTTTTATTGCACAACGTTGCTATTTTTCCTATTTGTCCCTCGTTTGTTTATTTATGCTGAAAACAATGTGGATGTATATGCCAACAGGGATTCAGAATCCCTGCAGTTTGCAGCAAAAGAGATTCAGACCGCTTTAAAAGGCAGTGGGCATGAATCTGTATTGAGGTCTATTTCCGAAGTAGGCCAAATCAATAAAAAAGAGTTCAATATTATATTTTTGAATATCAGCAACAAGCTAGAATCTAAGTTACTTACCAACATCCCAATTAATAACATTGGTGCTTTAAAAGGGGAAGGGTTCATCATTCATAAAGATCCTAAAAATAAAAGAATCATCTGGATCATAGGATATGACGATGCCGGAACCATGTATGGCGGGCTTGAAGTGGCTGAAATTATTAAAGTTAAGGGAATTGATGCTGTGCAAAACCAGTTGCAGAATGCCTACATGAAGGTTCGCGGAACCAAGTTTAACATTCCGCTCGATATGCGCAGTCCAACTTATACCGAACCCAGCGATGCCGCTCAGAAGAACATGGACGAAATGTGGAATTTTGAGTTTTGGAAGGAATTTATCGACAATCTTGCCCGTAACCGTTACAATCTTATTTCGCTTTGGAACATGCATCCATTTCCATCGATGGTGAAAGTTCCCGAATATCCTGAAGTTGCATTAAGCGATGTAAGAAGAAGTACAGGCATTTGGAAAGAGAATTATTCACTGAACGGCTGGGGTTTCGATGCGCCTGAAATCATGAAGAGTTATGAAGTGCTCAAAAAAATGACGATCGATGAAAAGATCGATTTCTGGCGCAAAGTAATGGCTTACGGCAAACAACGAAATGTGAAATTTTATGTTGTAACCTGGAATATATTTGTTTATGGAGTCGACGGCAAATATGGCATTACCGATAAAGCTGAAAATCCGGTTACTACCGACTATTTTCGAAAAAGTGTAAAACAGATGGTACTCACCTATCCTGACCTTGCAGGAATTGGACTCACAACAGGCGAAAATATGTACGACTATACAGCCAATCAAAAAGAAGAGTGGGCTTATGCAACTTATGGACAAGGTGTTTTAGACGCACTGAAAGAACAGCCTGATCGAAAAATTGACTTCATACATCGTCAGCATCAATCTAAAGCAAGCGAAATCACAAAAATTTTTAAAGGAATCAGAGACAATAAGAATATCAATTTCCTGTTTAGCTTCAAATATGCACAGGCTCATGTTTACAGCTCTGTGAATCAGGTTTTCCATCAGGATTTTGTAAAAGATATTCAAAGCGAAAACCTGAAAACATTGTGGACACTTCGCAACGATGATAATTTCTATTTCAGATGGGGAGCGCCCGATTTTGTAAGGGATTTCATTAAGAACATGCCTTTAGATGTATCCGAAGGATTTTATTACGGATCAGACCAATATGTATGGGGTCGTGATTTTTTGAGCAAAAAAATCACCGGCAAAGGCCAACTTGAATTAGAAAAGCATTGGTATCAATGGATGTGCTGGGGACGACTGGGGTATAATCCCAATATGGGCAACGATCGTTTTGTCGATGTCATTCATTACCGCTTTCCTTCGGTGAATGCACAAGAAATGTTTAATGCATGGCAAAGTGCATCCATGATTTATCCGCTCGTTACAGGATTTCATTGGGGATCGCTCGATTTTCAATGGTATATCGAGTCGGGCCAATCACAACCATCGGTATCAAAAACACCTTCGGGATACCATGATGTCAACAACTTTATCAATCTGCCGCCTCATAAAGGAACAGGTAACATCTCAATTCCAGACTATGTTAAGGCCTTCCTCTCAAATACCCCTGTTAAAGGAATTACGCCATTGCAGGTAGCCGAAAATATCCTGAAAAATGCTGACAATGCTTTAATCTGGGCCGATAATCAAACTGTCACTAATACACCGGAACTTCGGATTACGATTGATGATATCAAAACAATGGCATGGTTAGGCAAATATTATGCACACAAAATAAAGGCCGCCACCTACTTAGCCATTTTTAGGGAAACACTTCAAAAAGAGTGGCAAATTAAAACTGTTGAGGAATTGAATGCTTCAGCGGGTTATTGGAGGCATTATGCAGCGCTTGGTTTGTCAAATTATCACAATCCATTGTGGACCAACCGCGTAGGATATGTCGATTGGAAAAAGAATTTTGAGTGGGCGCTTTACGAAATCACATCAAATGGGGGTAAATTAAACTTGCCATCGATGCAACCCACTTCAGGAGGTACCATTCTTGAGGCTGAAGATGTGATAAATGATCCTTCTTTAATCGATTCGAATCTGAAAGGATTTACCGGCAAAGGTTACGCCAGAAGTGGTAATGACCATGCCAAACAGGCGTTTAAATGGAATTACAATGCCCCGGAGAGTGGAGAATATATTCTTGAGTTCAGGTACACCTTAAATCGTAACGATGGATTTCCGGCAACCTTGGAAGTTAATGGGAATAAAGGAGGAGACATTGAATTCTGGAATACCGGAAATGCCGGCGCCTGGGTTTGGGAGCGAGTTACCGTAAGTCTTGAAAAAGGTGCAAACAGCATTTCCATTTCACCTGAAGGATGGGTGCTTTTGGATCATTTAAACATTTTAAAAACTGGAAAAGCGAATATAAACAATTAAATTTATACAGAATGGCTTTTATTAATGCGGATATTCAATACCAAATAATGTAAATAATGCTTTATGAAAAATCTTGTTCTTAAATGCATTGTTATTTTTTTTATCGGATTTATTTCTGTTGACAAATCATTGGCTCAGCAAGAGTTAAAGCAACCCAATCTGCGTTTTTACTTATCAGATGATAAAACTTCATATGCAGGTGCCATTTTTGTCAATCAGGTCTGGACACGGTATATCTGGAACAATCCTGATGCTTTGGGCAATAACATGGGAGGAGACTTTGATATTGCCATTCGCAGAAGTCGTGCTATTTTTTATACCTATCTTTTCGATAAGGTTTTTATTTACACGCAGCTGGGTTCCGACGGAAATTCATCTAAATTACAGGGTAATCCGGTTGTTTCTTTATACAATGCCCAAACTGAATATATTTTCGTTAAAGAGAAATTTCACCTCGGATTTGGTTTAAATACCTGGAATGGCCTGTCGCGTTACAACAATTGCAGGTTGTTGGAGTATCTGGTGGTTGATAATCCGGGATTCGCTTTTCCGCTTGGAGGACGTAATGACAGGTTTGGCCGGCAGTTGGGGATTTATGTCAAAGGGACGATCGGCAAGTTACAATATCGCGCCTCCATTGTGAAACCCTTCCAATATGGAGTAAATGAGAAGGATAATATACAAAAAGTAACCGAACGATTGAATAATAATCTGGCTTTCAAGGGATATTTTTCGTGGCAGTTTTTCGATAAGGAAGTGACGTTGATGCCATACATGACCATGAACAACCTTGGGCGCGCCAAAATGCTCAACCTTGGAGGCGGCTTTTATTACCATCCCGAAGCTATGATTCAACCGGTGGGTGCTGGTTTTGAATATCCAGATATATTTCTGTTTTCCGTAGATGCCTTTTTGGATATGCCACTTCGGAATGGGGCGGCCATCACTTCGTACCTGGCTTATAACGACTATAACTTTGGCGATAATTACTTACGGTCAGCAGGAACAATAAATGTTTCCAATGCAGACCCAATTTCGGCATTAAAACAGGGTATAGGAAATGCTGAATGGGAAGTTGGAACCGGCCAGATTGTACGTGGTGAAGTTGGATACCTTCTTCCGGGCACAGGAATGAAGAACAGGTTTCAGCCATACGGCGCATTTACCTGGAAAAACTTTATGGCTTTGAGTGAATCGTCATTGCAATACGATTTGGGAGTAAACTGGTTAATGAATGCGCACAATCTAAAATGGACACTGCAATATTCATCGCGCCCTATTTATACAACTATTGAGGGGAAGGATGTTTGGAGCAGTTCAAAAGGTCAATTGATACTACAAACACAGATCTATTTTTAATGAACTCTTAAAAAACTAAAATGAACCGACTGGCCTTAATTACAACTTTCGTTTTGATAGCGAACCTTAGTTTTTCTCAAAACCCCATCATCAAACACATCTATACTGCCGATCCTTCGGCAAGGATTTTTAACGATACTTTATTTGTGTATCCTTCACATGATCAGGATACGGCAACCTGGTTTTCGATGGAAGACTGGCATGTGTTTTCAACTACCGATATGGTAAACTGGAAAGATCATGGGGTTGCCCTTTCATTGAAGGATTTAAGCTGGGCAAAGTCTATGGCCTGGGCTCCCGATTGTATCGAGCGGAATGGCAAATACTATTTTTATTATCCGGTCGATCAAAGCAAAATTGGTGTAGCAGTGGGAGATAAACCTTACGGACCTTTTAAGGATCCGTTGGATTCAGCGCTGATTCATATCAAATCAAAAGGGGTTATTTGCAACAGGGACTTCATCGATCCTGCTGTATTTATCGACGACGATGGTCAGGCCTATTTATACATGGGCCAATTGGTGGTTAATGCAATCAAGCTGAACAAAGACATGATTTCTTACGATGGGAAGGTTTATCATCTGGAGGGTACCGACGATTTCTTTGAGGCAATATGGATGCATAAATACAATGGTAAATATTACCTTTCGTACGTTGGTAAAAGCGGTGAAATTAAATATTGCATGAGCAATAACCCTCTGGGACCTTTTGAATACAAAGGTGTTATACTCGAAAAGATGAATAGCGGCACTAGTCATCATTCCATTGCTGAATACAAAGGTCAATGGTATTTATTTTATCATAATTCTGACTTGTATTACGCCAATAACCCTGGAGTTGAACACAAGTTTGGCTGGGGGCATGAAGGCAGTCCGCATCCGTTTCGTAGGTCAGTTTGTGTCGATAAACTCTTTTACAAGAATGACGGAACAATCAGGCAAGTAATTCCAACCAAAAAGGGAGTAAAGAAAATCAGGTAATACGATCAATAAAAATTAAATTATGAAAATATTCAACTTTTTTTTATTCCTGTCATTTTGGTTACTCAGTGCTATTGGCAATGCCCAAATAACTATGACAGATCAGGTATATAATCCTGATGTAAAGAATATCGAGAACAACCCGATGAAAGGGTTGATGCCTGGGTATACAGGAATTAATAGCAATTTTCCTTACTCTACCGATCACTTTTATATCAGTTTAAACACGGTATTTAAAGAATTGGGAACTTGTGACTGGACTGCTTTTGAAAATGAGGTAAAACGAATTGTTGGTGGTGGACGCCATGCCATTGCGCGGTTTTGGATTGATTACCCTGGCAAACCAAATGCGGTGCCTGCTTTCTTACTGGATAATGTTGGTAATAAAATAGCAATGAGAGATGGTAACACCCCTGATTGGAACGATGAAACCCTGATACTTGCATTGGAAAATTTTATCGCCTTATTTGGAGCAAAGTATGATGGTGACCCACGTATTCTTATGATAGAAGCCGGACTAAATGGTTATTGGGGCGAATGGCACTGCTATCCCGAAACAAGCTGGGAAATGAATCAGGCAAATAAAGATAGACTGATTATTGCATACAACAAAGCTTTTAAGAAAACGCACATTGCTGTTCGACATGCAGGCCATCCTGGTACGAAAGAGCTGGCGAAAACTGTTGGATATTACGACGACTCTTTTTGCTACCAAACTTTATGTACCGGAGGGAACTGGTGTTTCATGTATAGTTTAATACAAAGAGGACTAACCGATAATTACAAATATCATCCCATGGGTGGAGAAATACGACCCGAGGTACAAAGTACACTTTTTGATGCCTGGCCAAACACGGTTGGAGAAGATATTACCAAAAGCGTTACCTCATCGCACATGAGTTTTAATAAAGCTTTTTTCCTTTTCAAGCAACAGCCCACTGCAACACAATTTGCCAATGGATTGAAAATGACCAAAATGATGGGATACCAGTTTTTTATAAAATCAGTACAATTAACGCCCTTTAAGTCTGATAGTTTCAAGCTTAATTTAAATATCCAAAACCGTGGAGTGGCACCTATATACTACAATTGGCAGGTAGAATTTTCTGCAATCAACAGCGCGGGTCAATTGCTTCAAAATATAGGAACTGCCGACTGGAACACGAACACAATATATCCTGATGCTGCTAATTATTTGAAAACTTTCAGTGGCAAGCTTCCTTCAAAAGACATCTATAAAATTCTAATGCGGTTTAAAAACCCACTCGATAGTTATACCTCAAATGCCCGGGTTCTTCGATTTGCAAACGAGAAGCAGGATATCGACATAGCCGGATGGTTAACCTTGGGTACAATTGACTTAATTTCGACAGTAAATATTCGGGAAGACCCTGGTTTTCAAAATTATATCCGGACTTTTCCTAATCCGGCATCTACTATATTAAATATCGAATCAAACAAAAACAGAATCAAGGAAGTAAGTCTGTATTCCATCTCCGGATTACTATTGTACAACGTTAAGGCAGATGCCTTAAACATACAAATTGACATTAAAAGTCTGAATATTAAAGATATGATACTGGTTAAGGTGAATACAGGTCAAAATATAAGCATGCATAAAGCATTTTTAAAGCATTAACAATAATTTAAGCAATGAAAGCAAAACCATTAATGACAATTTTTTGCCTTGGATTGGCAACAGTTGGGTTTGGAGAGTCTGCAAAAAAAACAACCAAACCAAACATCCTGTTTTGCATCATGGACGATGCTTCACCGCACATGGGCGCTTATGGGTGCAAATGGGCGAAAACTCCTGCATTTGACAGATTAGCCAAAGAAGGGGTATTGTTCACCAATGCATATACTCCGAATGCAAAATGTGCACCGTCAAGAGCCTCCTTGCTTACAGGTCGCAATTCGTGGCAATTGGAAGAGGCTGCCAATCATGTAAACTATTTCCCGGCAAAGTTTAAATCATTTCCCGAAGTATTACGCGAAAACGGATATGTAACTGCGCTTACTGGCAAAGGTTGGGGACCCGGAAATCCGGGACTAAAGGATGGGAAAGAGCGTCTGCTCATTGGCGATGAATGGAGTGCAATAAAAATGAAGCCATGGGCTAAAGGGATGAGCAATGAAGATTATACAGCTAACTTTAATGCTTTTTTAGATAATACTAAAGCGGGGCAACCATGGTTTTTCTGGTTTGGTGCAAGGGAACCTCATCGTGGATACGAATATCAATCGGGTGTAAAATACGGGAACAAAAAATTGTCGGATATCGACTCTGTACCTGCATTTTGGCCCGATAATGAAATTGTGCGAAACGATATGCTCGACTATGCCCTTGAAGTTGAATATGTCGATTCTCACTTAGCACGAATGTTAGAATCTTTGGAAAAACGTGGATTACTCGAAAATACAATTATCGTAATGACCTCGGATCATGGTATGCCTTTTCCCCGCTGTAAAGCGCAGGAGTACGAATATTCGAACCATGTACCAATGGCAATCAGGTGGCCAAAGGGCATTAAAAACCCGGGGCGTACGGTAAAGGATATGGTCAGTTTTATCGATTTTGCCCCCACATTTTTAGAATTGGCCGGAATTCCAATCGAGAAATCGGGAATGCAATCATCACCTGGTAAAAGTCTTACAGATATCTTCAATTCGAAAAAGGATGGACAGGTTAATCCCCAAAGAGATTTCGTTTTAATTGGCAAAGAGCGACATGATTACAGTCGCCCAAAAAATCAGGGATACCCCATCCGGGGAATTGTATCAGACAATTATCTCTATTTATACAATTACGACATATCACTTTGGCCGGCAGGTAATCCCGAAATTGGCTACCTCGATATCGATGGATCGCCTACCAAAACAGAAATTCTGCGTCAGTTCAGATCTGGGGAAAATAATTTTTACTGGAAACTTTCGATGGGAAAACGCGATTCGCAGGAGGAATTTTTCAATGTTACCAAAGATGCTGAATGCATGACCAATCTGGCTTCGAAACCCGAATACACCGAACTAAAACAAAAGATGAAAACCCGCATGGAAACCATGCTCAAAGAGCAGCAAGATCCCAGGATGTTTGGTAAAGGCGATATTTTCAATAGCTACGGTTTTTCGGAAGAAAAAGGATGGAATTACTACGAGCGCTTTATGAAAGGTGAGTTTACCATAAAAAGCACAGGCTGGGTAAACCCAGGAGATGAGGAAAAAAAACCAGTCGATTAAGCCGGTTTGTGCTTTATTTTAGTTGAAACTATACATCGTTGTAAAATAGAAAATGAGTAATAAAAAGAACTTTTTTACAGTCATTTTTGCATTTGTTATATGCCAGTTAGCAATAGCAAACTCTTATGGCAGCAATTACCGGACTGAAATAAACCCGGATGCCCCAACCGAAATTGTGGTTTATTTAGGTTTTACTGTAACCGGCACGCCCACCAAAACCAATTTTTCGGTGATTCAAGGCAACCTTGCACAGCCAATTGCATCCGTTTCTATTCGTAACAACGGATTGGAACTTGTTGTGAAAATGAGCGGCGAAATAGCTTTGCCACGCGACGTAATGAACATCCCTGCAATGCAATTAACTTATAACGGCAACGATAATCTTAAAAATGCAAGCAATGTAGAATTGGGAGCGTTTCAAAATATTGTAGATTTCAGAGTCTATGCCGAAAAGCTGTGGCGATATTGGGGGAAATTCGAAAACAAAGTAAAAATACCTTACAAAAAACAGTGGGTAAGTAGTAATACAGTATCTGATGGCTGGGATTGGTCGTTACCCGATTATGTGAAAGCTGGCGATAAAGCTAATTTTTGGTATAAAAGCACTCAGGGATTAAACTCTCCTACAAGGATTTGGTGTAACAATTTAAATTCGGTTTATATCGATTGGGCAACACTCGAACCACAGGAAGGGGTTTATAATTTCGAACCACTACGTAAAATGATTATCGACAATTCGGTTGGATATGATGGTGTAACTTTAAGGCTATTGGCTGCATGTTGGGAGGTTCAGTCCTATCCGGTTGCCGGAGGAACAGTTCCTCAATGGCTTGCCGAAAGAAAAAATGCACCCCGATGGATGGATACCATGGCTATTGCGAAAATTCCATTAGGAAATATTGATGGTAAATACCAAACGGTAAACTTGGATATCATGAATCCCGAATACCACAACCGGTATGTGAAGTTTATTACAGAACTAGGAAAGAGCGGAATTCCTGAAATGCCACAGCTTAAAATAGTGAATGTATGTTATCGATCGGCCTCAGCTGGCGAAGAGTTTACGGCCTACGATGCTAAAAATAATCCGGTCGAAGCGCAATACAGCACCGAAATTGTAAGCCAGCGCACCAAAGAACGTTTAAAAGCCTGGGCCGATGCGTTCGGGAATAACAGATATAAACTGATGTATGTTGGAAATGACACTAAAGCACAGATATCTTATGCTGGTGAATTGGGAATCGGAACCCGCAATGGGTTTATCGAAATGTATAATTCATACGTTCAAATGTCTCAATTTGGCATGACGATTAATACCAGCAGATATGTTGATATTGATGAGAATAACGATTTTATTAAAAGATATGTTGCTTTTGGTGATGAAAACGAAGAATACGACAGCGAACAGCGCTTTGGATGGAAAGAGTCTTTTGCCTATCGTTATTACATTGCCTCATTTCGAATGTTGCAAATGCGTCGTAATTATGTGATGCACGCTGGGAATACCCTGAATCCGGAACTTACCTGGTATGTAGGTTTAGGATTGGCACGAAAAGTAGATGATACACCCGATGCCTTTTGTTTATTGTCGGAGTTTTACATCAGCACTTTTGCAAACGAAGGAAATGGCGGAGCCATTAAAAATATTGAGCGTTGGCTCTATCAGCGTGATGTCCCAGGATATTTGACCACTCCGGCAATGAAAGTTCCAACGGCAAAAGATCTTTGGTATGCTGATAGCAAAAAACCATACGACTTCACAGCCCGCAAAGGGAAAAAGATGGGTTTTGATGTTGATGACCGTATGTTTCCGGGAGGCGAAAAGGAAATGGCTATTAAGGTCTCGTTTTATGATGGTGTTCCCGGTACTTTAAAGTTGCTTTACGAAAACAACACAGGTATTCATACCGAATCGGTTGTTACCACAGGTGCCGACAAGGTAAGAAGTGCAACCTTTTTCATAAAAACAACACTTGTACCTAAAGATTTAAAATTCGATTTCGAATTGCACTCTGATGAGGAAGTTCCCGTTTTTGCAGTTAGGGTAATTAAAACCAAGGAAGTTTATACTTCCATGAAAGAAAGCATACAGTCAGACAATAAAATTAGGGTTAGTCCAAACCCCTTTACAGATTTTTTGAAAATTGAATTAGATAATCAAGCTAATTCAAATTATTTGATAACTGATTTATTGGGAAGAAAAGTAGCAGAAGGAGAAACAACCCATTCAACTACTATAAATACAAGCCGTTGGTCCTCGGGTGTTTATCTGTTAAAAACAAATGCCCCAAAAACATATACGGTAATTAAGCAATAAATACAAGTAGTAATCACTGATTTTTTATTCTAAATACCAGGAAGAATTAAAATATATTTAAAAGGAGAATAGTAGCATTTACAGCATTAATGTAAATCCCGATTGGTTATTCAGCCTTTGCAGCAGAGAAACCAAACATCACCATCATTTTTAACGACGACCAGAGATACCGGGACTTAGGCTGCCAGGGTTCGCCCTATATTTTAACCCCTCGGGTAGACCGATTGGCCGAGGAAGCCGGAAAGTGCAACAAAATGGAAAGGCAACTATTACTGTAGGCAATGCCGGACCCGGCAAAATATCACAACAGCAAGGTACAAAAGCATTCAAAATTGATGTTGATGTAAAATAATCTTTTTATATTGGTCTGTTGCTCTTTAACCGATCAGATACTTAAGGATAAGAGTCATAGAATAGATGTTGATACCGTTTTAAAAGAGTTCGCTGAAACAGATTTCCTAATCTGAACTGAATGTTATCCATTATGGACTATTATTATCACCTTGGTTTTACAGCAGAGTGTAATTTTAAAATTCAAAAATTAGTCTATTTTAGTTTATTACAATATTGTTTAGTTTAGTTTGATTTAGGTGGTTTATTTATAGGTTCCTTCCCTGTTATGTGATTATGGGAAGGAACCTTTTGTATTATTCTGGAAGTTTTGAAAACAGGGAAAATTTAATTCAAAATTTAAGTCACTAAGAAAATTGTAATTATGAAACGAGCATGTTCGTTGAACACAAACAAGGATGAATTGGAACGAAGTGGAAATCCGCGAAGCGAATTTCTCACATGCGAGTTCCATCCGGCAATTAAAAACCAAATTATACGGATGAAATCTTTTCTAATCCATTTTTCAGTATTACTAAGCCTACTGATGTTTACAGATTTTCTATATGCTCAGAGGTTGATCACCTTTCCTGATATTCCGGGACGTACTGCCTCCGACAAATACCAATGCCGCGTCAGGCAGGTTGGCTCAGAAGAATGGAAATCTGCTTTTGTTATTCAAACAAAGTGTAAAAACAATCCGAATGAAAACACCCCACCAACAGGTGTCGATAATGGCTATTTTAAGATGCTCGATGGCTGGAGTGCATCTTATATCGCTTTTGAGTTTTCAGGTACCTCTGTAGAAGTTGAAATCTCGAAAGTTGGAGGATCGCCAATTACCAAAGCAATGGTAAGGCCTGTTGGTCATGCGTCTGCAGCAACAATTGCAAATGGAAAAGCATATATTATTTTTGATAAACCGGCCAACGTTAATGTTGATATTGATGGCCAAATGGAAGATAAATATACTGGAATGGACTATTCAGGACCAAAAATTCATACGATTTCGCTTTTTGGTAATCCGGTTTATAAAGAACCTAAAGCAACTAATCCGAGGGTTATTTCTTTAGATCCGGGCCAAGCTATTCCGACAGACTACAGCAAATGGGATACGATTTACTTTAAAGCCGGTGTTCACAACATTGGAACTCCTTACACAATACAATCAAATAAAGTATTGTTTATTCCCGGAAACGCTATTATTCACGGTACAATTCATCCTAAAAATGCATGGGGTAGCGATGCTTCCATCAAGTGGAGTGTTTATGGTTCGGGAGCTATAAGTGGTGAAAATAATGTGTGGACAGGTGATGATAATAAAAATGCGAAAACTTATACTTACCAGGCTGAATCCGCCCGAATGGAAGGTTTTGTTGTAATCGATCCGGCAAATCACACGTTTAATATGAATCAAACAGGTCCCATCGCTAATGTAAACGTGTACAAAAACATAAAAGTGTTTGGTTGGAGAAAGAATAGCGATGGCGTCAATGCATTCAGAAATTCAGTAATAACAGATTGCTTTTTCAGGGTGCAGGACGATGTATTTTACTATGGAGGTGACAATGTAAAAATTAGCAACTGCGTTACATGGAATGATGCCAACGGGGCGGTCATTTATGTTACAAAAGGTGCTACCACTATGGATTTGAGCTATTTTAAAGATATTAAGGTAATCTATCATCGGGCATACTGGCATTACTGGGATGGAGGAAGGGTTATTTCGTTTCGCGACAGAAAACCTGGCGATATTATTAAAAATGTTCAAATCAGAAATGTATTGATTGAAGATCCTAAATCGGCTTTCCCGCCTTTTTTCTTAAAAATGTCAAATACTGATAATTCAAATGCAGCAGTCACTTTCGATAATATTATTATTGAAAATGTACGACAGCAGTATCCGGCCGTTACCTTACCAGGCAAAGAAGCCACAAGAAATACGATGCTTGGTCTTGATGATGTCCGGAAATTTAAGAACATCACCTTTAAAAACTGTTACTACAATGGAAAATGGTTAGGCAGTTTTGAAGATGGCAATTTTTTGGTTAATAAATATGTCGAAAATATAGCTTTTATTTTAGACAGCGTAAAACACCAGATCTCCCTTTCAGTTAATAACGAAGCGGGAGGTACTATTTCAGGAGGCGGGGTTTACACGCATGGATATAAAGCAACTGTTATGGCAAATCCTGCCAATGGTTACGTTTTTTCTGGCTGGATGGTTGGAAGCAACTCCGTTTCTGCTAATCCACAATACACCTTTACTGTAGATAAGGATTTGGAGATAAAAGCAATTTTTTCATTTCCAACACATACCTCTAATAGAAAAGATATACCATTTAGTATCTATCCTAATCCGGCAACTGACAAATTGTATATAAATTTTCCCCTTCCTGATGTAAGAAAAATCCAATTGATTGATTTAACAGGTAAGATCGTTTATGAGGCTGACGAAGTATCCCTGAATGAAAGTATTGATATATCGGGGTTTATTAAAGGTTTATACATCGTTCGGGTTCATACATCTGAAGATCTTATTACCACAAAAATTGCAATTAAATAGAAAGAGAGTAACACAACGAAAATTAATAAATGATGAAGAAGTTAGCTTTAAATTATATGAAACAGAAGGCTTTAGTGTTATTTCTGTTTTCAATTTCAATTGTGGGGCAAGCTCAGGATAAAACCTGGCTAAACAGTAAATTGGATATGGACACCCGTATTTCAGCCTTACTTAAAGAGATGACTCTTAAAGAAAAGATTTCGCAAACTGTAAACGAAAGTGCTGCAATTCCACGGTTGGGCATTCCTGAATACAACTGGTGGAGCGAAGCATTACACGGTGTTGCACGTTCGGGAAGAGCTACCGTTTTTCCCCAGTCCATCGGATTAGCTGCCTCATTCGATCCAATTATGTTGGAAAACATTGGCGATGCAGTATCTGACGAAGCCCGCGCAATAAACAACCACTTGTTGAACAACGGCTACACCCAACGTTTATACCAAGGGCTTACTTTTTGGTCGCCCAACGTAAATATTTTCCGCGATCCACGTTGGGGTCGTGGTCAGGAAACCTTTGGCGAAGACCCCTTTCTTTCGGGAACCATGGGTGCAGCTTACATCAAAGGTTTGCAAGGTTGCAATCCCAAATACTTAAAAGTTGCTGCCTGCGCAAAACATTTCGCGGTTCATAGCGGACCAGAAGCGTTGCGCCATGAATTCAATGCTATTGCAAGCACTAAAGATTTAAGAGAAACCTATTTGCCTGCATTTAAGAAATGTGTCGATGCCGGAGTAGAAGCGGTTATGTGTGCATACAACCGTACAAACAACGAGGCTTGTTGTGGCAGCAACCTGTTGCTGCAAGAGATTTTGCTCGACGAATGGAATTTTAAAGGACATATTGTAAGCGACTGTGGTGCATTGGATAATTTTCATAAAAAACACGGAGTTACTGCCAATTCTGCTGAATCTGCTGCATTAGCACTGATAAGAGGGGTCGATATCAATTGTGGAGATACATATACCAAAAGCCTCAAAGAGGCATTTGACAAAAAACTGATTACCATGGCCGATCTCGATGCCAGACTAAAACGTTCGTTAAAAACCCGTTTCAGGTTAGGTATGTTCGACGATGCTAAAGAGAATCCTTATCGTGCAATTGGTCCGGAAGTAATCAACAACGAAGCTAAAAAGCAATTGGCTTTAGCCGCAGCTCAAAAATCAATTGTGTTGCTCAAAAACGACAATGCATTACCATTGGATCCAAACAGCAGAATATTATTTATGACCGGACCTTTGGCAAATGATGCACTCTCATTGGTTGGAAATTACAATGGCGTTAGTGGCGATTTTAGATCAGTGGCCGAAGGTATTGCCTCAAAAGTTTCGCCATCAACTGCAATGGAGTTTCGTCAAGGCGCATTGCTTACCACCGAAAATAAAAACGACATGGACTGGTTTAGCGGTCATGCAAAAGAAGCCGATGCAACCATCGTTACTTTAGGTCTTACGCTTCTCATCGAGGGTGAAGAGGGTGAATCACTTGCTTCTCCAAACCGTGGTGATGTTTTGGATATGAAATTGCCCGAAAGCCAATTGGTCCTTTTGAGAAAAATAAGTAAAAAAGCAAAAGAAGGTGGCAAAAAAGTGATTACTGTTATTTGTGCAGGAATGCCGCTCGATTTGAGAGAAGTAACCGAGCTTTCAGATGCTGTTTTGTATGCTTGGTATCCCGGTGAACGTGGTGGCGACGCTGTTGCTGATATCATTTTCGGAAATGTTTCGCCATCGGCAAAATTGCCTATCACTTTCCCAAAATCTATCGAACAATTGCCTCCGTTTGAAGATTACTCGATGAAAGGAAGAACCTATAAGTATATGACTGAAAGTCCTTTGTATCCATTTGGTTTTGGACTTAGTTATGCAAAATTAGAATGGGGAAATCCAAAAGCTTCAAATACTTCAATTAAAAAAGATCAAAGCATCGATGTTTCGGTCGATATTAAAAACATTGGATCAATCAATGCTGATGAAGTTGTTCAGCTTTACTTAAGCATCGATAACAAGGCAGAGCAATTGCCTTTCTCGTCGTTGGTTAATTTTAAAAGGGTATCAATAAACAAAGGTGCAAATAGCAATGTAAGTTTCTCTATTCCGTATAATGAATTTTCGTATATAAACAGCACAGGCGAGAAAGTTCAACACAAAGGAAAGGCAACTATTATTGTCGGCAATGCATCACCCGGCGAAAGATCGAAAGAGTTGGGAGTAACAGCATTCAAATTCGAAGTTGAAGTCAAATAAATTGTAAAACAAATTTGATGTCTGTTTCCATATTTTGTAAAAAATTGAACTTTCATAATTTGATTAGGAATAAAAGAGGAATTATACTCTTTGTCCTGCTGATTTGTGGTTTAGCAAATTTTGCCCAAAATTGGACAAATTTAAGCTATAACCCCGACCAGCCCGGGTTGGAATATAATCCTTTGAAAGGTTTTACGACTTTGTGGAATCCGGGTGTAAATTTTCCATATAGCATTCAGGGTCATTCATTCGGGTTGAACGAGTTGATGAATGGCATGAACTCGTTCAATTGGAAGGCAATGGAAGATGCTTTAAATAAGGATGTTGCAAATGGCAAATTTTCGTCCATTCAGGTTATCATCGATCCGGCAAACGGAACGACCAAACTGCCCGATTTTTTAATCAATCAGGTAGATTGGAAATTGAAACCGGGAAATGTTCAGTCATTTTGCCCTGATTGGAACAACGAAATATTGATGCAAGCCCTATTGAATTTTATTGCCGCTTTTGGCGAAAAATACAACCATGACCCCAGGGTTTTTACGATAACCCTGGGGCTTTATGGTATGTGGGGCGAATGGCATGTGGGCTCCGATAAAACATACGAAATGAGAGAGGCCAACAAAGCCAGAATAGCCAACGCCTATATAAAAGCTTTCCCCGAAACAAATCTACAAGCACGATATGCTACTTCAGTTCCAACTCCTCAACTTTTTGGTTATAGCGATGGTTTGGTTTTTGGACAGTCGTGGTATTTTTTTAAGCAACTCAAAACCGCAAATGCCGATCAAAACTGGAAACAACATGTTATTGGCGGAGAGATCGATCCCGGACTACAATCCACAATCTGGCAGTCGTGGCCAAATGTGGTTGGCGAAGATGTTAAGGCGGTAATCGATTCGGTTCATCCAACTTCTCTTATTTCGTATTATGTGATTAACACCCTTAAACCATCATCGACCATTGAATGGAAAAATGCGATCCGTGCACAAAAAATGATGGGATACACGCTATGTGTCGACAAATACCGTTTGACTGCATCGCAAGGAAAAATAACCGTTGAAGTTGAAATTCAAAACAAAGGAGTGGCGCCATTGTATGCCAATTGGGATGCAGAGATTGGCATTCTTGATGCGAACCAACAGTTTCAGGTAATTGGAATAACCAACATGAACCTGAAATCCATTTTGCCCGATAACAGAAATCATTACAGGGCAATTTCGGCATGGAACAGCCTGAGCGATGGTGATTACACTGTTTTGTTCCGAATTGTCAATCCATTGGAGAAGCTTTCTGCGAAAGCCTATCCACATCGGTTTGCCAATACCAATCAAGATGCCCATAAATCAGGATGGCTAACCCTTGGAAAAATGAGCCTTAATTCTGGTGATTGCGGCGTTTCTTCCATCCGGGTTACTGGTTTAACCATTACACCATCAATTATCCGGCTGCCTCATGGCGATACATTACGTTTAAAAGCAACTGTTTTTCCACCAGATGCAAGCCGAAAAGATATTACCTGGAGTTCAGATCAACCGGCAACGGTTTCGGTTGATGCCACCGGATTGGTTAACGTTAAAAATTTACCGGGAAAAGCAACAATTACTGCCCTCACACAAGATGGCGGATTTATTGAAAAAAGCGAAATTCAGGTTGGCGAAATCTCCCAAAAAACCTGGATGTTTCCCGGAGATACAACCATAGCATGGAGATATAAATATTACCCATATATGCCATCAGAAACAATTTTCGCCCTCGATTCGGCAAAAACCATTGGCATTTATGGCTGTAACGATACAACAGGATTCAATATCCGTTCGTATTCCGATGCAGGAAAATATACGGATGCTGCTCAATTTAAGTGGGATAACGCAGCCGAAACCTTTCAGAAAAATGGCCAGTGGGTCGATTATGTCATAAAATTTAATGATGCCGGACCCTTTCAATTGCTCTTAAGGGCAAGAAACAATACAGATGCGAATTTCAGATTGACCTTATATAAAACTCCCTTCGATTCAATCTTTACAAAAACCATGAACCTGAAAAACGATTTTGTGAACATGGGAGGAGGGAACGACAAAACTGATTGGTTTCTGTCGAAATTTCCACTCGTAAATATAAGCATTGCCAATACTGTGCGTTTCGATTGGTTTGATAAAATAGGCGAAGTGGGCATTTTTGGTGGTTTTTCTTTTGTAAAATCTAATTTGGATTTAACTCCTCCTGCCTGGAAGTTTGTAACCGTGGGAACTGTAATTAAAGGAACCGATATTGTTGTTATAGCCAATGAAGCTGCAAATGTTTATCTGGTGCCGGAAGGAACTATAAATGAAAGAACATCGATAATCAGGGTAGCAGTCGATTCCGTTTCTATAACCGCAAACGCTCAGGGTAAAATTTCTACTTCAGGTTTAAATGATGGTAATTACATTGTCTATGCAATCGACAATTCTGGCAACATCTCGTTGGCAAGCAAGGTCATTAAGTTGCAAAATCCGGTTAATTCACAACAAATTGCGATGAAACCGGAACCCATTGTTTCGTTCAGCCAGATCAGTCAAATCCTAAAAATAGAAAGTAATAACTTACTCAATCAGATCAATATTTTTGATTTGCTGGGAAAGAAAGTAAAAACTCTTGTTTGTAGTGGAAGAAGCTGCAATATTGAATTACAAGGAATACATCCCGGAATCTATTTTGTTTGCATAAAGGATGCTAATGGTTCTTTGTTTGTCGAAAAAATAATAATAAACTAATCATAACATCATGTCTTAAATAATTACATGTAAGGCTAATAGTTAAAATAATTATATATTAATACATTCATTATGCGAAAACTATTTTTAATACTCATTGTGGGTTTTTCGGTTAATTTTACAAATAACTACATCGTTGCCCAAAATCCAGTTAAAAGAACTTCACCTCTTCTGGGCTGGAACAGTTACAATTGTTACGGAACCCATGTCGATGAAAAGTACACTAAAGAAAATCTTGAAGCTTTTATTCAAAAACTAAAACCGTACGGCTACGAATTTTTCGTACTCGATGCAGGATGGTACAGACATTACGATTTGAAACAGGGTGAATATTGGCCTTCGGAGGGCGATAAATCACATATGTGCTACGACGAATTTGGACGACTTATTCCTTCACCTGTTTTGTTTCCAAATGGCTTTAAACCGATTATCGAATATGCGAATAAACATGGGATAAAGTTTGGATTGCACCTGATGCGCGGAATTCCACGGGAAGTTGTTAAGAAAAATCTTCCAATAAAAGGAACCAAATATTTTGCCCGAGACATTGCAAATTTAAAAGACACATGCGTTTGGAGTGGTCAGAATTATGGAATTGATATGGATAAACCTGGTGCTCAGGAGTATTATAATAGCGTATTGGAACTGACCACCGAGTGGGGAGTTGAATTCCTTAAATATGATGATATTGTTCATAAACCACGTGAGATAAATGCAGTTGCCGATGCTATTAAAAAAACCGGAAAGAGAATCTATTTAAGCATTTCTCCCGGTGATGATATTGATCCGGTAAATTTCGCAACCTACCAAAGAGCTGATATGATACGCATTTCGCGCGATATTTGGGATTTGAGAGAGGATATCCAAATATCATTCAATCAGTGGGATCAGATGTTACCTTATGCCGATAAAGGTTTCTGGTTAGATATGGATATGATTCCATTCGGACATATCAGGGTTAATTATCCGATCAGTAAAAAAAATCTGAATCAAGGTCGTGGGTACGAACGTATGGACTATTTTACATCTGAACAAAGAAGGAGTTTTATTACACAGCGCGCTATGGCTGCTTCTCCACTTTTCATGGGAGGTGCTTTAACAACTTCTCCAAATAATGTATTTGAATTGATAACTGACAGAGATATGTTGGCGTGTAACCAAAATGGGGTAACCGGCAAATTGGTTAAACGAATCAAAAATTATAGTGAGTTTATAGATATTTGGCAAACTCCGAATAAGAAGAGTGCAAACGAAGGTTGGATTGGTGTTTTTAACCGCAATCCCTATTTAGATATTATCAAATTAAGTAAAAAAGAGTTGGGACTTAATGTTGGAACCATTTATTCGTTGTACGACATTTGGAGCAAAAAAATCATCGACGATGGCGATTCATTGATATTCGAAATTCAGCCCGACGATGTTATGTTTATACATTATACAGCTAAAAAGTAAAATAAGAGGAATTTCGATCAGATTCTTGTCGATGAAATTCGGGCAGAAGACTCACAAATAAAACCTTGGCAATTAATTGTGAGTCTTTTTAAGTTTATAATCCACAAAGTTCAAAACAATTTGTTTTATGTATATTTAAGCGGCTGAAAACTATATTGTTATGGATTTGGTTCAACAGGTTATTTAAGCAAATTATAACAAGATTACTACTCTCTGGACTATAACTATACCTAAGTGACCTATTTTTATGCCATGAATGTACCGATGTAGATTTAGCTTTGTAGTTATTGTAAATACTAATAATGCCTAATTAATTAACAATAAAATCAAAAATCAATGGAAAAAATTTACTTTAATTTTAAGCGAGGTTTCTTAATGAAACTATTTATGGTTGCTTTAGCTATGATTCTCTGTTTATCCAATGTTAAGGCACAAGATGTAACTCTTCTTGGCAGCTGGACTACAGGAACTACAAAAGCTAAAATAGACGGGAATAAACGTTTGTTGGTAGTTACGGTCACTGGGGAAACTGGTGTAATGAATAATATTACCGATATAAGTTTAACTTATGGTGGTCAGATTATGACCAAACAAGTTAGTGATCAGAATGGAACGACCGCTACTGGTAATTTTTCATATATTTTCACACTCAATGAAGCAGGTATAGCTGCTGCCAATGGAACAGGAACAATAGTTCCAACCTGGACTACTGTTGCACCTACAACCGGATTCGACATTTTCAGCGCTTTTTACACTAACGTAGATCAGACTACACCTGTTAGCGCCACTTCTAAAATTAATCTTAATGGCACTTTAGCCACTGCACCTGCTGTTGCTACTGGTGCTGGAGACGTGGTACTTATGAGCGTTGCTACTGCAGGTCAACCTAGAACTCCAACTTATACAACCGGCTTTACCGAGGTTCTTAAAAATCCGAATAGTCAATCTTGGGGTAGTGGTATTATAGCATATAAAGAGGCTGATGGTACTGCTGTAATACCAAGTATTACGAATTCCTCTGGTGAACGTATAGCTGTTACAGCTATTGTTTTAAAGAAAGGGAAAAATTTATTTAAAACTCCTGTAGTTCTTCTTGGTAGCTGGACTGCTGGAACTACAAAAGTTAAAGAAATTGGAACAAAACGTTTGCTGGTAGCTATGGTCACAGGGGAAACTAATGTAATGAATAATATTACCGATTTAAGTTTAACTTATGGTGGTAAGATTATGACCAAACAGGTGAGTGATCAGAATGGAACTACCGCTTTTGGTAATTTTTCATATATTTTCACACTCGATGAAGCGGGTATCGCTGCTGCCGATGAAACCGGAACAATAGTTCCAACCTGGACTCCTGCTGCACCAGCAGGCGGCGGATTCGATGTTTTCAGCGCTTTTTACTCTAAAGTAGATCAGACTACACCTGTTAGTGCCACTTCTAAAATTAATCTTAATGCTACTTTAGCAACTGCGCCTGCTGTTGCCGCTGCTATTGGAGACATGGTTCTTATGAGCGTTGCTTTGGCAGGTCAACCCAGGACCCCAACTTATACAACTGGCTTTACCGAGGTTCTTAAAAATCCGCAAGCTCAATCTTGGGGTACTGGAATTATAGCTTATAAAGAGGGTAATGGTACTGATGTAAAACCAAGTATTACGAATTCCGCTGGTGAACGTGTAGCTCTTACTGCTATTGTTTTAAAGCAAGGAGAAGAAGAAGGGGTGCCACCTACCTATTACAATTTAACAACCAATGCTACAAACGGCGGCACTATTACGATCGATCCTAATCGTGCCAGGTATGAAGCAGGAACTGTTGTGAAGGTTAAGGCGACTCCAAATTTTGGATACTATTTTGCTAACTGGAGTGATTCTCTCAAATCAGTTGTTGCAGAAACCACGATTATAATGAATTCGAACAAAACAATTACTGCTAATTTTGCCGAGAAGCCCAAATATACAATTACTACTGAGGTAAGCAACGGGAACATTTTCCTTTCCCCTACAGGCGGCACTTATTACGCAGGAGAGACAATTACGGTACTTGTTAAAGAAAATGTAGGTTATAAATTTATAGGATGGGGTGGTGACCTCCTCTCCGATTCTACACAGAACCCCACAACCATTGTTGTCAATGGTAATAAGACAATTAGCGCCACTATTGAGAAGATACCAGCATACAAGCTGGTAATTCATGCTACCCCCCATGGTATTATAAAAGTATCTCCCAGGTTAGAAACCTACAAACCGGGTTCTGCGGTAATATTAATTGCTACACCTGATGAAGGATACTACTTCGACGGATGGTGGGGTGGTGTATCAGGTAAACAGAATCCTACTTCAATGGTAATGGACTCAGACAAAAGTTTAGTAGCCTTTTTCGAGAAGATTCCAATCTATACGATAACGATTGGTGCCTCTGCTAACGGTTCTGTTTCTCTCGATCCTGCAGGTGGTACTTATGAAGAAGGTACTGTGGTAACCATAAAGGCCACAGCAAACGAAAGGTACAAGTTTAGCTCATGGAGTGGCGATAAGTCGGGTTCTGTTAATCCAGAAACCATTACCATGAATGGAAATAAAAGCTTAAATGCCGTGTTTGAATTCAATACTGGTGTGAATTTGAATACAATTCCTGAGCAGGCAATGCTTTCACAGAATTATCCAAATCCATTCTCTACAATAACAACAATTCCATATCAATTAAATGAGGCATCAAATGTTAAATTAACCGTATTCAATTTCCTCGGAGAAAAGGTTAAAATACTGGTTAATGAACGCCGGAGTGCAGGTCTTCATGAAGTAGTTTGGGATGCAAGTGACCAGAGCGGAAAACAGTTGTCCAATGGTATTTACTTTTTCAGACTGGAAATCGGTAATAATCAAGCAGAAACGAAGAAGAGTATATTGATTAGATAAACAAATTCCTCTGATTAGTCTTAAATATACGTTACAGTATATTTGACTAAAATAGTAATATTCACATTAGTCCCCAAGGGTACCCTTGGGGACTAATTTTTAGTAGGATTTAAAACAGATTTCATTAAATTTATCCTTTTTTAATGAAATAGAAATGTCATTGGTGTATTGTTAATTTTTGAAACAGGACATATGTGGAGCAGGCTGAGTTTAGTTTTTATTGCGTTATTACTAAGTTTAATCAGTGAGTCGAAAGATTATCGATTTGCGCATTTGACAACTGCAAATGGTATTTCGCAGAGCGAAGTATATACATTTCTTGAAGATAGCAATGGATTTATGTGGATTGGAACGGTCGATGGCCTTAATCGGTACGATGGCTATTCCTTCAAAATATTCAATACCGATAAAACTATTCCCCACGCTCTAAGCAACAATACCATAAGAAGTCTTACCGAAGATAAGAATGAACGTATTTGGATAGGTACTGACGATGGATTAAATTTTTACGACCAGCGTAAAGAGTTGATTTATAAAGTAAAAATTAACACTACAGCAGAGAAATTGTCGGTTTGGAGTATGCTTATTTATGAAGATTATATATTTATTGGAACAAACGATGGATTATGGAGAGGCTCTATTAAAAGCTTTGATTTGGAGGATATTGAAAAAAGTTTCCTGAAAATCAGTAAATTCAACAGTAAATCGGATGCAAACGATATAATTTTTAAATTGATACCAAGTATACATGGCGGAATTTGGGTGCAGACAGATAAAAGCATTTCAAGAATTATCTTTCAATCTGATAAAATTGATCCGGTTATCATTGAAGATTTGGCAATTACTGATTATACGACGATAGTTCGTATGGTAGAAGATACATCCGGTAGTATTTGGATGGTATCTAATGGTGGTAAAGAAATAATTAGGTATAATCCAGAAAAAAAGAGTTTCCGGAATATAACGCAGGATAGTGATTTTCTTAAAACTTTTTCAAAAAAATACGGAACTTTAACATTCGATCATGACCAGAAACTATGGGTTGGAACAATCGATAAAGGTTTGCTGTGCATTAATTATGATTTCGGAAAAGAGGAGATTGTGAATATAGAAAGCATACAAAATGATCCGAATAATACAGCAGGCTTAAATTCGAACCTTATATATTCCCTCTATGTTTCAAGTACCAATAATCTTTGGGTTGGAACCATTGGTTCTGGCGTAAATGTCTTAGATCCGGAATTAAAAAAAATCCAATATTATCGCATCAAATCTAATAGTAGCGAAATATTCAATGTCAATTTTATCAGGGCGGTGATGGTTGATAAACAAAACCGCATTTTGGCTGGGACACACAACAATGGCCTTTACTTAATTGATAGGGAAACTAAGCAATCGAGCAAACTTGGATTCGATACTGAAGCAATATTTTATATAAGTGAATACCGCGATAATCTCTATTTAGTTTGTTCGGGTAATGGTATCTCTCTAATTGAACTTAATGGTTCATCTTTCAGGATTTTAAGCAGTTACGAAGAGTTTAATATGGCTGTCTTTTTTGTGACGCATAGCCGAAACGACCTGTATTGGTGTGCAACATTGAATGGGCTTAGATGTATTAAAATAAATAACAATCGAATTGAGCTTGTTGCAAAGCTTGACAAATCAACCCAACCCGCGCTCTCGGCAAATAATTGCCGGGTGTTATATTTCGACGATATCCATAACCAGTTGATTGTTGGCACCGAGGGCGGAGGCCTAAATTACATTCAGCTCGACAATCAAGGCAACCCGGTTGATATTAAGGTATATAAAATGAGCGAAAACGATCACTCTTTAAGCAATAATTATGTCCGCTCTATTATTCAGGACAAAAATAAGAACTATTGGATCGGGACTTACGAAGGGTTAAATAAGGTTCTATATAATTCGAAGACCGGAGAGCGTACTTTTAAGACCTATACAAAAAAAGATGGCCTGCCAAATAATATGATTGAATTCATAGTTGAAGATGATCATAATTCCTTGTGGTTGGGCACTAATGGCGGATTGTCGAAATTTTCGCCCCAACAGGAACGTTTTATGAATTACAATATGGACGATGGGTTGCAAAGCAACGAGTTTTCTGAACACACCGTATTTAAGACAAAATATGGGGAATTAGTAATGGGAGGGATCAATGGTATCAATGCTTTTTATCCGGCAGATTTTCAAGATAGTAAGATAAAACCAAGGACTTTGATTACTGACTTTTTTCTCAATAATGAACTAATGAAATCTGGTCAAGAAATAGGAAGGTTTGTTCCCCTCAAAAATAGCATATTGTATACCCAACTACTCGAACTTTCGCCACAGCATAAAAATTTGGGGTTTACATTCTCTGCAATGATCTACCCTAACGCCGGAAAGGTTAAATATGCCTATATGCTCGAAGGCTTTGATAAGGAATGGAAGTATATTGATGCTCTTAACCGAAGCGTAAATTACACCAATTTAAGTCATGGCAAGTATATTTTTAAAGTAAAGGCAACAAATACCGATGGCGTTTGGGCCGAAAATCCAACAACGCTTTCTATACACATAAAAACACCATTTTTCTTTACATGGATTGCATTTATTTTATATCTGCTATTTTTTATTTTGCTATTTATCTATTTTTCGCATTACACGGTTATTGGTTTAACGGCCAAAAGAAATCTTTTACTCGAAAAAGAGCATAACGAGAAGCTGCTTAACCTCGATGAAATGCGTGCAAGGTTTTTTATCAATATCTCTCATGACCTTCGAACCCCTTTGACATTAATAAGCGGGCCATTAAATAACATTATAGCTGGTAAAGGTATTTCGGGAGAATTAAATGAAGATTTACAATTGATAAAACGCAATGTAAAGCGCCTTGCCGACCTGGTGGAGCAGTTACTGGATTTTAGAAAAGCCGAAAGAAGTATTCTGACTCCCAAATTAGAATCAGTTGATTTAATCTCTTTTTCAAATAGTGAAATTTTTTACTTTTCATACGCAGCTAAAAAAAAGGGATTGGGACTCTCTCTAGAAAATTCTGAAGAGCAAATGATCGTTGAAATCGATCCTGGAATGTTTGCTAAGGTCTATTTTAATATCCTCTCCAATGCGATTAAGTATACTTCTACAGGAAGTATAAAAATAAAGATTCAACGCGTGTATAAGGAAATTCCCGGATTGTTGCACGATAATTCTAACAACCGATATATTCAAGTGGAGATATGTGATACCGGAATAGGCATTACCAAAGAACAGGAAAAACTAATCTTCGATCGTTTTTATCAGGGAAGTCCGCAGGATGGAAATGGTTATGGTATAGGATTGTCGCATACTAAAGATATTATCGAAGTTCATAACGGGGTAGTTGAAGCTGAAAGCATCCCCAATGGAGGCACCATTATACGCTTTTTTATACCCGATTTAGTGTTGAAAAATGCAACCACAACCAAATATGCTTTTAGTACTGAAGATATTTATACAAAAGAAGATATCAATATTGAACAAATTGATGAGGCGGCGGATAATTCCAATATGAAGAGTATCCTTGTTGTTGAAGATAATTTTGATATGTTGAACTATATCAGGAATGGGTTGAAAAATAGCTATAACGTTTGTACTGCCAACAATGGTGCCGACGGATTGAAGATTGCTGTCAGGAAAATGCCCGACCTTATTGTGAGCGATGTAATGATGCCCGGGATGGATGGCATTGAGCTTTGTAGAGCAATCAAGTCAAACATTATTACAAGTCACATTCCTGTGATCTTATTGACGGCCAAAGTTGATTTAAAAACAAAATATGAAGGAATTGAGACAGGTGCTGATGATTTTATTCCCAAACCATTTGAAATGGAATATCTGCTTATAAGAATTAACAATTTACTGCGATCAAGAGAAAATCTGAGAAAAATATTTCAGCGCAGCGTGGTTTTAGAGCCATCTGACATAACCGTAACATCGCTCGATGAAAAATTTTTGGCAACATTAATGAAGACTATAGAAGAGAAAATGTCAGATGAAGAGTTCACGATTAATTCGTTAGAATCGCAACTTGGCTTGAGCCATTCTACTTTTTATCGAAAGATTAAAACATTAACAGGACAATCGGGACAGGAATTCTTACTCAATGTCAGAATAAAAAGAGCCCATCAGATATTATCCGAAAAGAAAGGCGTGCGTGTTTCGGAAGTTGCTTATATGGTCGGGTTCTCAAGTCCAAAATATTTTACCAAATGCTTTAAAGAATACTTTGGTTATTCTCCATCCGAAATGGGAAGTAGCCAGGATGTTCCTTAAATTAGTTCAGGATCAAAAGGCTCTTTGTTTGTTTTTGATGTTCATAGTCAATGTGTTATGATTTTTTTGCTTTGGGTTGTCGCACAATTGCATTTTGATTCTTAGCGATAAAATATCTGCATGAACAATTGATATCCCACATTTGAACAATCGATGCGGCCTACTTCAGGCATTTTAAGCCAAATTTGCATGAATGTTAAAAATAAAAAGAGTCGAAAATATTCTTTTAACTACATTGATATTCCAAGTTGTTTAAACCATTGTTTAACTAAAAAACTAAATTATGAAGTCATTTTTACTACTTTTCTTGCTAATGGTATTTGGGCAGGCACTGTTTGCTCAGGATACCATCAAAACCTTTATCATTTCCGAAGCGAGGTTGCAGGACACCCACCGTGCTTACGTTGAATTTACAAACATGGGTACAACCGCAATTGACCTGAAAAAGTTTAGAATTGGTCAGATTGGGGGCGGCGCTACCCTTATTAATGGAAAGAGTTCGAGCCGGTCATATGATTTGTTCCCGGCAAAAATGTTGCAGCCTGGCGAGTCATTTGTTTTTGCTTCTATTAGCGACTACGAACCCAAAATGTATGCAAAGGGTAATTACAAGTTTGGTGAAAGATCTACTCCGGAAAACGAGTGGAGCGAAATCGATGTTCAGATGCATATACCTAATATGCCTGGTAATAATGTGTCGAATGCTCTTGACAGTATTTCTAAGGATTATTCCTTTTTCAATGAACTTTGGACCGGACAGACCGGAATATTTCTCCTGCAAAAGTTAAACAATGGTGACTCTTGCGTTGTTGATCAGGTTGGCGGTATGTATTTAGATGCCGGCGGAAAACAATTTGGACGCGGGCCATATGTCGAAGGATATGATGTAGCGGGTTTTACAGGCGCCACACATTACGCTTTTCTTATTAGAAAATTTAGTGTTAAAAAAGGCAATCTGAATTTTGCAGCTGCCAGAGGCGTTGGTCTTGATGATTCTGAATGGATTCCAATTCCAATGGTGGGTGGCGCTACCGGATGGAGAATGGTTCCGTGGACTTTAGGAAATCACGGCAATTATCAGTTAGATGCGAACACGCTTAAATCAGACCTTATTACGGTTGATTTAGCCAATAAGAAAATGATTGCACCTTGGGGTGTGGGCCGTAGGGATGCATTTATCAGCAAGTTTAAGAAAACCCCGGGTGTTGGTTGGGAATATATTATTAGTGAAGATTCTACTTCGACAGCTGCACACACCGGCGACAAACTCGTAATTTATGTCTGTGGTGATCAACTTACACGTGAAACTTTCGACATCGAAGTGCAAGCTCCCGCCATTACTGCCAATATGCTTCTCCCAAAATATAACGGACGACCATCTGCAGATTATATTGCTGCAGGAAATCAACCTTGGCCTAGGGTAACTACCAATACTTCAGGGATCGATTCAATTTGGGGGCCAAATGGTGGTGTACCGTATGCCACACGTGTCGATAGTTTATTGGAATTACTCGAAAAGCCATCGAATGCAACCTGGGAAGTTGTTTATGCCAGTGGGGTAGCAAAACCAGACCTTGTAGATGGCGACAAAATTAGAGTTACTTCTCAAAATGGCTTAAAAAAAGAATATGTGGTTTGTATTGGTGCTTATGTTCCAAGCGACAATGTAGATTTAAGATCAATTACATGGCCTGAAATTCCTGAATATTACAAAGGACTCTTTGGATGGAAAGGCGATACTATTCCGTCATTTGGACAGAAAACACTCAACTATAATTTGGAAGTGCCACTCGTATATGATGGTATTCCTGCATTAATTGGAAAAACAAACGATAATAAAGCCACTATCGAAGTTACCCGTGCCAAGAGTTTATCCGGCTCTATGGCCGACAGAACCACCTCTTTCAAAGTGGTTGCCGAGGATAAGACTACCTCCGCAACTTACAGTGTTGTTTTAAACAAAGAGGTATCGTACGATAATGTTCCACCCTATGCTGCCGAACCTTTCTTTTCTGAAGTGGTTAAGAACTGGAACTGGGTTGGAACAAGTGTTTTGGAGATTACTAATCCGGGAAATCAACCACTTGATTTAAGTGATTATATGATTATAAATTATGGTGGTAGTTCGCTTGCTACTGGAATAATGAACAATCAGATTAACGCTTACAACATGCGTTACGAGAGGTATATTCCGGGTTATAAGTGGACAGCGTCATCAGCAACCTGGACAGCCAGCCCTTACCTTGCGGAGAAGGATCTTTCGGTTAATACCATCATTCAACCAGGCGATGTATTTACAATGGGATCTACCAGAGGCACTTCAAATATTTGCGACAACGTTTGGGCCGAACTTTCATCAGGAAACCCTTTAATAACGCAAATTGATGTTGAGTTTAGCAATACAGTATCGCCATGTCATATTTTTGTAAATCAATGGGGCGAAACAACGCTTACTAATGATGGAATGCCGATGGGGAAATATCAAAATAATAATATTGCATTGCTTAAAATTACGAACGACTCTGTTAAAAGAGGTTTGAAACCGGCAACCGACCCGGACGATTTTCGTGCAATAGATTTTATTGGCGGTAATGGTATATTATGGGTTATGCGAGGTGGAGATGTCACAAATGGTAGCCCATTTTCATACGTACGTAAACCCACAATCAAAAAAGGTAATCCTGAACCTGTTGCTTCCTTTGGGCTTAAAGGAGTTGTTGACAGTGAAGAATGGATTGTGAATGATGGTGATCGTTTAGGTGCGGCAGGGTATGGCTGGCCACGTACAATGTTATTTGTATTAAGAGATGTTGGCAAACATTACATGATTCCTGCAACAAGTTATAAATCAACCGTTACTTCTACCGTTTATAAAGTAAGTGAAGGTTTTACCATGAAAGAGATTATCAGAGGTGTGAAACAGGGAACAACAGTTGCCGATTTTTATAACAATATTATAAAGGCTGATACAGCCCAAAGTCTCAAAGTATTGTCAGGTGCGGTTGAGTTACTTGATACAGATATGTTAAAAAATGGTGATGTTCTGAATGTAACGTCTGCCGATAGCACTTATGTGTCGCAATATGTATTGAATGTAACTGCCATTGGTTTAAGTACAGATGCAATTATCAAATCATCGGTCTATGCTGTTAAAACAACGGTGAATCCTGATGGTTCTAATTTTGGCAAGGGTACTATCGAAGGGATAAGCAAAGGAACATTGCTTAAAGATGCCATTGCAAAATTAGTTATGCCTAATTTTTCCTCAGTTAATATTATTAATGAAAAAGGGGCTTATGTCGCTTTAAAAACATTGAATTACATTAATAATTATGTAGATGTAATGGTTAATCAGAATATTTTCATCGAAGTTATTGCCGAAAACGGAATAACGGGTATGGTCTATCAATTCATGCCTGGTGATAATAACTCTGATGCCTTTATTACATCAAATCTTTTCAACGTCGATCAAACATCAATGCTTATTTCACTGGTTCCTTATGGCATCAATGTGTCTAATTTAATGGGCGACATTATTCCATCTTTAAATGCAACCTATAAAGTTGTTGATAAAATGGGATTTGAGCGTCAATCGGGCTTTGTTTTCGATGATGACAGGGTAATTGTTACCTCTGCCGATAAATCAAAAACTGCAACTTACTTTATTTCCAGAGCCGGATTTGACGAACTGAATCAAATAGTAGTCACAAACTATTTTGCATACATTCTTTCCGAAAAGTATAGAGTTGATCAGGTTACCAATACTGTTTATGGATTGGGAACAAGCAAGAGCAGTGTAAGCGAATTCATGAATAATATAGTTGTATCTACTGGGGCCACTGCCGCGGTTTACACCAGTAGCGGAGTTCTAAAAGAGGCTGGTAGTATCATTGAATTGACTGATGTGGTTAAAGTAGCATTGATTACCGGCACTTTGGAAGTGACTTATACTTTTGGTATCAATGTTGGAGCAGACCAAATTGCTTCCGGTCACCAGTATTTAGTATATCCTAATCCAACCAATAGCAACATTAATGTAATTGGTTTGATGAAGGGGCAAAAGTTGAGCGTTTATAATTTTGCCGGAGAAAAGATCATGCAATTAAATGCTGATGCAAATCACGAACAAATTTCGCTTGGCGGTAAACCAGCTGGAATATATTTGATAGTGATATCAGACAATGATAAAGTTGTTGCAACGTTTAAAACTCAAAAACTTTAATTAACATAAATTGAGCTGATAAGGCCGTCGGCCATCGACGGCCTTATTTTTTATATACCATACTTTGTATTTTTAAATGAAGGCAGGAAAAATAATATTAGTCCTAACTCTTTTATTGTCAATATTCAATCTTAAGGGTAGTGATAAGGTAGTTATACCCATAGAAAAAGGAGAGTATTGGTGGAGTGGACTTAGTGCCAAAGGTTACGAAATGCCGTATTCGATTGATACGAATGTAAAGTTCGATTTTTGGGGTAACAACATGGGAAATCAGGCTCAGCCGTTATTGATTTCAAGCAAAGGACGTTACGTATGGAGCGAGAACCCAATTACCTATGAGTTCAACAACGGCCAAATAACAGTTACAACAACACATGGGGAGATAATTCATGGTAAAAGTGGCGATAATTTAAACACTGCCTTTAAGTATGTTAGCGGAAAATATTTTCCTTCAAACGGAAAAATTCCTGCTGAATTGTTTTTTACGCATCCTCAGTATAATACCTGGATAGAGTTAATGTATGATCAGAATGAGAATGACATCCTGAAATATGCCAACGCGATCATCGACAATGGGTTCCCTCCTGGGGTAATTATGATTGATGACAATTGGCAAATTGATTATGGAAAATGGGATTTCTCGCCCAGTAAATTTAAAGATCCCAAAGGGTTAATCAAAAAATTGCACGATAAGGGGTTTAAGGTAATGGTATGGGTTTGTCCCTTTGTAAGTGCTGATTCCGAGATTTTCAGAAAGTTGGCCAAGGAAGGTTTACTTCTACTCGATGTAGAAAAAAACCAAAATGTATTGTGGGCAAATACCCAAAACAAAGTAGCAATTATACGCTGGTGGAATGGTGCAAGTGCCTGTCTCGATTTAAGTAATCCAAAGGCAAAAGAATGGTTTAAAAGCAAATTAGACTATCTTGTAGAAACCTATGGCGTTGATGGCTTTAAGTTCGATGCAGGCGATGCCGATTTTTATACCAAAGGTGTTGTATCGTTCAACGAGAGCAATCCAAACCAACATACCATGTATTTTGCCGAAATGGGCTTATACTACCCTCTCAACGAGTACAGAGCTTCATGGAAAATGGCAGGTTTGCCATTGGTTCAACGACTTAGAGATAAAGGTCATAACTGGGAAGATTTGAAAAAACTCATTCCCGATCAAATGTCACAGAGTATAATGGGATATAATTATACCTGCCCCGATATGATTGGAGGAGGTGAATACCAATCATTTTTAAACACATCAACCATTGACGAAGAGTTAATAGTGCGCTCGGCTCAGGTACATACCTTAATGCCGATGATGCAGTTCTCGGTTGGTCCATGGCGGGTTTTATCGAAAGAAAACATGAAAATATGCCTTGAAATGGCTAATCTTCACTTGAAAATGGGAGACTCTATTCTGCAGTTGGCTAAAGAATCTTCAAAAACCGGTGAGCCAATAGTTAAACCTATGGCATTGGCTTATCCCGATAATGGTTATGAATTGATTAAAGATCAGTTTATGCTTGGGAATGATATACTTGTAGCCCCTGTTGTTGTAAAAGGAGCTAGGTCACGTAAAGTAGTTTTACCTGAAGGAAAATGGAAGTCGGATGAAGGTTTTATTGTTAAAGGTGGCAAAATAATAGACATTAATGTTCCTTTAGAAAGGTTGCCATACTTTGTTAGACAATAATAATTTCACTCAATATATATTATATTATCTACAACTCTGATTATTAGTTAACAAATATTTTTAAAAAATAGTTATAAATAAACTTGAATAAGAAAGATGATAAAGCTTAAAAATGAATATGTTCTTTTTCTGTTTTTAATAACATACATCTTTTATGCCTGTAAAGATGATGTTGTTGAAAAGTATAGAAGACCTGATTGGCTGGCAGGAAAGCTTTACACACAGGTCGCAGACAATGATTCATTAGCTACCTTTGCAAAATGCTTGAGATTGGTCGGATATGATACTATCATTAATGTTTCTGGTAGTTATACGGTTTTTGCTCCAACCAATGAGGCATTTTCAGCTTGGTTAATGTCAAAACAGTATGCAAATGTTGAGGCTGTACCCAAGGAAGAGATGACTCGATTGGTTAAATTCCACATTATCCAAAATCCGTGGTCAAAAAAACAGCTTCGGTCGCTCGATATTTATGGATGGATTGATACTTTGGATATTAACAATAATTCTCCAAAGGGTTATAAAAGACAAACTTTATTAATGGAGAAAAACCAGAAGTATGGTATTGTAATTAACTCCCAAAATGATGGATTTGCACTTGTTGATACTTTAAATTCTAACTGGTATCGAAGAGTATTAACTGATTCAAGAAAGTACGCGCCATTTTTTTATAATGAATTTTTTTCGATCACGAAATTAAAGAGTAGTGATTATGAATATTATTTCAACCGGCCATTTATTGGAGGCAATGACATCTATTTTTGTGGAGCCAAAACAATTGGAAATGAAATTTTTGCCGAAAACGGTTTTGTTCATATTATCGACAAGGTGGTGGAACCGGAGTTGAATGCATTTCAACTACTTAATAGGAAAAATCAACCCAATAATTATTCAGATTACCTTAATCTGGTTAACAGATTTCCATTTTTCATCTGGAATTCCCGTGCAACAAAAGCACAGCCGGGAGCTAATTTAGGGTTAAAAGTGGATTCGCTTTTTGATGTTTATTACCCTGAATTGGCATTTAATATTTTAAACGAAATAGTAAATCCTCCCAGAGGGGTATCGGGCTTACCCTCTAATGTTACTATCCGGTATCACAATGGATTGTTTGCACCAACAAACGAGGCTTTATCTAGTTTAATAAAGAAATATATTAGTGTACCGAATGGATGGGGTAGTCTGGATATTGCTCCAAGACAGATTAGAAGGATCATTGTCAATTCCCAGATGTCATATAGTCCGGTTTATCCAACAGATTTCACCAAAGGAATTATTAATGGGGAACTGGATGTTGTGACCATTAATGAGTCATCAGTTGTGGAAAGGCAATATGGTAGCAATTGCACATTTGTAGGATTGAACACAGCTGTGGTTCCCAGGGCATTCAGCAGTGTTACTGGTCCGGTTTATCTCAGACCGGGATATTCAACCAATATGAATGCCATAGAAAAGGTCTCACTTCTTCCTGCATTAAAAAGGAAGGATAAAGACTACATGCTGTTTATCCTTAGTGATGAAAAACTTTCATTGGATTCATCTTTAGCTTATAATCCGCTCAGAAGGGAATTTTATGTATATAAAAAGACCGGTTCAAAAGCTGAAAAGTATACGCTAACAATCAACGATATCAGAACAATTCTGATGAACCATGTTGGTATTGAACAACCCAAAAGATTGGCCCGGAAGGAATTTTTATCGAATATGGCTGGTAGTTATATTATTGTTAACAATGTAACCGGTGAAGTATCGGGTACTGCAAAAACTACTGAAGGGTTTCAGGGGTACAATGAAGCGCCTAACTATCCGCGAAAAGTGAGTGATAATGCAGATAATGGTACGACTTATGAAATTAATAACTGGTTTAATTTTACTGCGGTTAACAGTTATAACAATATTAAAACCAAGTTTCCGCTTTTCTTTAAATTAATGGAACAAGTAGGTCTTACAAAAGCTGCTACCGAAACTATCACTTTTCTTTCAGATAACGATGTTTATACTATATTTGCCCCAAGCGATGAGGCAATGAAGGCATTTAACAGTGCGGGATACACCAAAGAAGAGTTGATAAATATTATTAAGTTACATTTTGTGCAGGGAAAAATCATTTTTACAGACGGGAACAAACCATCAGGATATTATGAAACGATGAGGCTTGATAATCGATCTACTGAATTTTCCAAGTTTTACACACAAATTTTTATCGAAACTAAACCCGACTATATTAATATAAACGATAAAAGTGGTGTTCCATTTACAATTATCGAAGAGTCTGAATACACCAACATATTATCCGGCAAAGATGTATCAGCAACTACAACTGCAATATTTAAAAATATTTTCAATAATGCTGTAATTCATAAGATTGATCGGGTTTTAATAGCTGATCAACTGGATACTAAATAGTTTTTAAGTAAATGATGAATCATACAAAGGTTTGAAAACAAAATGAAAAACATCAAAACAACTATATTATTATTGACGCTAATTATCAGTTTTTTTTCAGTGAATGCTCAGCAAAAGTCTGTAATCAGGGGCAGGATAATTGATAAAATTGATAAGAAAGGCATTCCTGGTGCGAATGTTATTGAATACGACCGTGGAGATCGAACTGTAAATGGAACCGTTACGAATATTGATGGCGACTTCGTACTTAAATTAAATAACCCATCCAATAAGATTGTTGTAAGGGTTATTGGATATAAAGCTCAGGAACTGAAGGCTGATTTTACTAAATCAATCATGATTGAACTTGTCTCAGATGATATTTCTTTGGACATAGTCGAAGTAAAGGGCAAGTCAAGATCAGCAGCAGGACTAACAAACATTGATGATCGTGATAAAGCGACCTCATCTGTTAAATTAGATATGTTGGAATCGTATGATGGAGGAATAACTTCGGCCGAAGATGCTTTACAGGGTAAAGTAGCAGGTCTTGACATTATTTCAGCCTCAGGTGACCCCGGGTCGGGATCTCAAATTGTTATCAGAGGACTAAGTTCAATGGGAAATAGCAAACCATTGATTGTTATCGATGGCATTCCGCAATTTAAGATAAGTAACATGGATCTTAGCAGCGCCGATCAGGAGGATATTAGTAATATGATAAACATACCTTTGCAGGATATTAAATCAATTGAGGTGTTGAAAGATGCTGGCTCAACTGCTATTTATGGCTCTCAGGGTGCAGATGGCGTTTTGCTTATTGAAACTAAGAAAGGGGTAATGGGTAAAGTTAAATTCGACTATGCGTTCAAATCAAGTGCAACGATTCAACCACCTGCGGTTCCGATGCTCAATGGCAACGAGTATATTATGCTTCAGTTGGAAGAATTGCATAATAGTAGTGGCGTTTTCCAAATACCACGCGAGATTGCCTACGATAAAGATTATGACCAATTTTATAATTATTCGGCCAATACCGATTGGCTTTCCCAACTTACTCAAAATGGTTTAATTAAAGACCATTACTTCAGCATCAGTGGCGGGGGCGAAAAAGCGAGGTTTTTTAATTCATACAGTTATGTCGATGAACTTGGGACTACGGTGAATACGCGCGGAAGAAAATTCTCAACCCGCATCAATCTCGATTATATCCTTTCAAAAAATATTTTATTTCAGATTAAATTTGATTATTTTAATAATAATAACGATGCAAACTTGAAGTTAAAAGATGAGAATGGTGACGATCGAAATGTTCGCGAAATGGCCTATATCAAATCGCCCAATATGAGCATTTGGGAGCACGATGCCTATGGAAATTTAACAGGCGAATATTTCAATCCAATTACCAGTTACCAGGGTAGTGGTACTAAGTTTTTTAACCCGGTGGCAGTTGCAAATCTTGCGAAGAACAATAAAGCGGAAAATGATTTGACAAACACTTTCATGTTACAGTTCAGGCTTAATACCTGGTTAGTATTCAGAGAAACAGTTTCATTTCAATATTCCGGAAGTAAAGAAAAATCCTTCCTGCCTTACAATGCCATTGGCGCCGACTGGACTGACGGGAATATTAACAAGGGGGGGGAAAATAATTCTTTTGGTAGCGCAATCCGTACCGAGACTCAATTTAGCTTTTCATCACCTTTTGAATCTAAAGATCATCAATTATCTGGAGCCTTATCATGGATAACCGAGCAATCGAAATCAGAGGGGCTGTCAACTGAAACCAATCGTTCTGCGAGCATCGATCTTATTGATCCAGCAGGTGGTGCCCAAGTCAGTTGGATAAAAAATGATTCAAAAGAGAAACGGATGGTTAGCGCGGCGGGTAACCTTAATTATAAGTTCAAAGACAGGTATATGTTTTCATTGGTTACCAGAGCTGATGCTGCATCAGTTTTTGGCAGCAACAAACGAATCGGCATATTTCCCGGAATTTCAGGAGCATGGCGATTCTCTGATGAATCCTTTTTAGACGCATTGCATTGGTTGGATGATAGTAAAATACGATATAGCTGGGGTATTGTAGGTAAACAACCGGACGATACCTATGCCCGTTTTTCTAATTATGTTACAACAAGTAATGGCGCATACATTAACCATACTTCTATCGCACCAAGTTCAATGGAGCTTAGTAATTTAAGTTGGGAGAATACAAGGACTTCAAACTTCGGTCTGGATATTACTTTGTTTAAAGGCCGATTTAACTTCACAGGCGAGATTTACGATAAAATTACGAGAAATATTTTATTTGAGAAATACGATATACCTCTTATTTCAGGCTATAACCAGCTCAGATACTTTAATGGGGGCGAAATGTCAAATAAGGGTTGGGAGATCTCGTTTGATTCGAGAATCATTCAAAGTAAAGATTTTTCATTTTCTGTCAATTTTAATACAAACAGAAATCGAAATATATTTTCTAAACTTCCGGCAAATTTTAATCCTGAAAAATCAGTATCAATCGGAAACGGAGCTTATCCACAGTTGGTAGAGGAGGGAAAACCCATCGGGTCATTCTATGGGTTCAGATATTTGGGGGTGTTTGCTTCAGACGAAGATGCAGTTGCACGTGATGCTGATGATAAAATTATGTATGATAGCAAAGGGTCGCCAATTCCGTTACGATATTCAAATTCATACACCTTTAAAGGAGGAGATCCGATTTATAAAGATTTGAACAATGACGGAAAAATAGACCTGAATGATATAGAAAAAATTGGTGACTCGAATCCTGATTTTTATGGCGGCTTCGGGACTTCAATAAAATACAAAAATTTCAATATTTCGGCCAGCTTCCAGTATCGTATTGGTTTCGATATTATTAACGGTATTGCAATAAAAACCGAGGGGATGAATGACAAGAACAACCAGAGTAAGGCTGTATTGAGCAGATGGAGAGTTCAGGGACATAACGAACCGGGTATATTGCCCCGGGCATATATGAACCACCCTGCAAATAACCTTGGTTCCGATCGATACGTTGAAAGGGGCGATTATTTGCGGTTCAGTGATTTGAAATTCTCCTATAAGTTAGATAACAAGCAATGTTCAAAGTTAGGCATACGCCAAGGCAGTGTTACCTTGGGTGCAAGAAAGTTCTTTACAATAACAAACTATTCGGGTCAAGACCCGGAAGTTAGTATGGATGCTTCTAAACCTTTCTGGATTGGTGTAGACAATGCCCAAACACCTCCTCCACAAGTATTTACATTAACATTTGGAGTTGGACTTTAAAAATTTAGACACATGAAATCACTCTTAAAATATATTTTTATCACCGTATTTGTCTTTTTTCAAACATCGTGCAATAGCTGGCTGGATATTTTGCCTCCAAATGGTTTGATACGTAATGAGTTTTGGAAAGAAAAAGAAGATGTGGAAGCGGTATTAATGGCTGCTTACGAATCATTCTCAGGGATTGATGAAAAGCTTTGGCTAAACGGAGAGTTGCGTGGCGACATGCTCAGTCGTGGTACAAGTCAGTCAAGTGATGAACAGAAAATCATGGAGAGCAATATCTATCCCGATAACGAATTCTGCAACTGGAAAGCCTATTATTTAATTATTAACTACTGTAATGAGGTTATTAAAAATGCTCCTGCTGTTAAAGAAATAGATAATACTTTTACCGATTTTCATTTAAAAAGCCTAATGGCTGAAGCCTACTTTCTGAGAAGTATGACCTATTTCTATTTAGTGCGTATTTACAAAGATGTTCCTTTGATGTTAGAGCCTGCAGAAAATGATGGTGTTAACATTTACCTTCCAAAATCAACAGAAGAGGTAATTCTGAATCAAATAGTTAAAGATTTAAATGAAAACAGGGATTTTGCACCTTCCGGTTCATTCACCAATTTGGAGGATACCAAAGGCAGAGCTTCAAAGGTGGCTTTTGATGCCTTGTTGGCCGATATTGAACTTTGGCGTTTTAATTATGAAGAAGTGTTAGTTCATATTCAAAAAATTGAAGAAAGAATTGATATTGGACTCATGCCGAGTGCTCGTTGGTTCGAAATTTTCTATCCCGGCAATTCGTTCGAAAGTATTTTTGAATTTCAGTTTGATGGCAAACTCGGACAAAACAATTCGCTGGCAGGTTTAACACAAAGAACCAGTAATCAATATTTTGCGAGTCAAAAGGCAATTGACCTTCTCTCATTAGAATCATCTTTTGAGATTGTTAGAGGAGAAAATGCGAGTATCGCCAGATATGGCGAAAGTTCGTATTATATTTTTAAGTATATAGGGCAATCGCCCGATGGGCTTACTGTAAGGTCGGGTTCCGAAGGGAATAGCGCTAACTTTATAGTTTATCGGTTAGCTGATGTATTGTTGATGAAAGCCGAAGCCTTGGCGATGCTTGAAAGATTTCCCCAATCACTGGAGATTATTAATAAAATTCATGAAAGGGCAAATTTGTCACCATTAGTACTTGCTGAGAATAAAGTGGCATTCGAGGATGCAATAATGCTTGAGCGTTCGCTTGAACTGTCCTTTGAAGGCAAACGTTGGTTCGATCTTTTACGATTAGGTCGCAGAAATAATTTTGCAAGAAAAGATAAACTCATTGAGATTATTATCAGCAATGTTCCCTCTATACAAAAGCGTATTTTGGCAGCGCGACTTACCAATCCATTAGGATGGTATTTACCGATTTATGATCATGAAATAGAACGGAACATAAACTTGGAGCAAAATTCATTCTATGTTAACTAAAAGCGGAAAGGAATTCATTATGAAAGCATTTGTATATATATTTATAGGTATATCAGCCTTATTTTTGACGGCCTGTAATGAAGGAACTGATGACAGTATAGGCCGCTTTAAAGATATGCGTGGCAAATCGATTTATGGCTATTTGTTAGATAACAAGGAAGAGTATTCAAAATTTATTGAGATTGTCGATAAAAGTGGGTTTAAATCTACATTGAGTGCATACAATCAATACGAGATTGGTTATACCTTATTCTTGCCCACAAATGAAGCGATTGACAAATATTTAGCAAACAGTACACGCTATAAAACGCTGGAAGAACTTACCAGCGATATGGAATTCATAAAAGTATTGTGCGGGTATCATATTGTAAATGCCGAAATTCCGTCGAAAAGCTTCCCTTTTGGCGCTTTACCAAAACCAACAGTTTCGGGGGACTACCTTACAATAGGTTTTGTGATGGATGGTGGTTCATCTTACTTTAAGCTTAATAATAAAGCAATTGTAACCCAAAAGGATATTGATGCTTCAAACGGCTTTATTCACCAGATTGATGCTGTTTTAGATCCAGTTGTATATACTACCTATGAATGGTTATCGCAAAACCCTGATTATTTGATTTTTAAACAGGCCGTTGATCTTACAGGAACACGTTCTTTAATCGACTTTAATTTGAAAAAAGATATTTCAGTTTTGCCGGTTACCATGTTAATTGAGCCTGATTCTATTTATAGAAAAATGGGTGTAAAAAGCATTCAGGATTTAATTACATATGTTAAAGCCACCAACCAAAATTATACAGATCAATACAATCCGTTATACAATTTTGTGGCATATCATTTTTTGACCAACAACTACTTTTTAAGCGATTTTTTAAATAAGAGTTCAGTTTATAATACAAATGCGGAGGTGCCTTTAAATATTGATGGCAAAGGTTTAGATATTGCCATTAATAAGGGGAAGCAAGTATTTGACACTATCATTTTTCAATCTGATACGACTTATATTGATTTCATAAAGTTTAATTACGATGCAAGTAATTTGGCAACACAAAGTGGAACAGTGCATTTTATCGACCGGATAATGACCCCAAAGTCGCCAACACGTACAAATCAAACCTTTCAATTCGAGGAAGAGCCATCGCTGGTTCCGCTTCGTAATGCAGGGGGTACCTATCTGATGTCTCAGGATTTATTGAAAACAATTCGCTGGAGAGGTAACGATTTGTTTTTTATACACACAGGCTCAGTACAAAGTAGCGCGAATAAAAATGATTACCTGAAAATAGAAGGTGATTTTTCTATATCTTATACTTTACCAAAAATAGTTCAGGGAAAGTATGACATCTATATCAGAGCGGATAGATATTCTAGTCTAAATGCTATAGTAGAGGTATTTATCGACGATAAAAAAGTTGGAAATATTGTTGATTTAACTTCTGGAGGATCTGCAGCCAGTCCTTTCCAAAGATTTAAAATTGGAACAGTCGATTTTAGTCGGTATATTGAACATACCGTTGAAATACGTGCTTTGATACCTGGTATATTTAAGTGGGATACAATTGATTTTCAAGCAATTTAATACTAGTAAAATGAAATCGACAATCATATTATTTTTCGCAATAATTGTTTTTTCAATAACATCTTGTACACAGATATGGGAAGAACATTTTAACGAAGCTCCCAACACTATTGAAAAAAATGTTTGGGAAGCGATGAAAGAAGATACCCGAATATCTAAATTTGTTGAATTGTTGGAAGCCACTCATTTGGATTCTCTTTTTAAATCCGACATTCCATATACCATATTTGCTCCAAGCAATAATTCGTTCGATACAGTTAATTTTGCAATCATTGATACTTCGACTGTATTATCCTATCATTTGGTTAGTCACTTTATTCAATCAGAGAGTATTGGCAAATCAAGACAAGTAATGACGCTCTCTAAAAAGTTCGCAATAATTACTAAAAATGGAAATGCGTTAAGTTTTGGTGGAGTACCTGCGAATTTTGAAAGTTCATTGTACAGGAATGGTAAATATTTTGTGCTTGACAAGGTGGTGATGCCTTTGCCCAGTTTATACGAATTTTTCAGAAAAAACATTCCTGTATTAAGTGAATACGTTGATAGTAAGGATTCCATTGTATTAGATCTCGTTAATAGTAAGCCGAAAGGGTTTAATGAAGCTGGAAACACCGTCTTCGATTCGGTAACTATTATTTACAATAGTTTTGAAGATATAATCTTTCCGGTACGACATGAGTTTCGTAACAAAACCGCAACTTTTGTATTTCCGCTGATAAATGACTACAATTCAGCGCTTGATAAAATGGCTCAACAAATTGGCTATACCGATAGAAGCAGTATTCCTTCACTTTGGCAACAAAAGGTATTAGTTCCTTATCTTGTTAGTAAAGGTACTTTTGAAAATATGCTTGAACCTGAGGATTTTATCATTTCAACTCCGATAAATAAGCTAAAAATGAAAAATATAGTTGGTGATAGCGTGATAATTTCATATAAACCAACCGCCAAACGATTGTGCAGTAATGGTTATGCCTATAACTACGAAAAATTTGAAATCCCTGATTCATTGTATAATAAGGGAACCAGGTATGAGTTTGAAGACCTACTTGTAGAAACGGGTATTAATAAATTTGCGTGGAATCCTGATCTGGTTAAAGCAAATAGTTCAATAACTGTTTCGCCACTTCGGGAATTCGTACCCAAATCGTCAAATGACAGTATTGTGAGGGTCTTGTTCCCTCCCTCATTTGCTGGCACTTATTCATTGGAATTTGAATCGCGGTTTTTGTTTCCTCGACGATATCTTTTGGTTCTTCGTACACATATGGATATTGGAGGAATTTACAATATTTATATAAATGACAAATTGACAAGAACGTTTGACTATTACGATTATGTGAAGTATAAAACCATACTTCCTAGCGTTGTAGCGGGGCAAAGGTATATTCCGGTTGGCCGCTATAATAGCTTTGATATGTATGTGGACAATATTAAAAATTATTCAAAAGCTAAAATAAAGATTGAATATGCAGGACCCGGAAAAGTTGCCTCGTTAGGGTTCATTATGGACTATATAGAGTTTATTCCGGTCAAAAATTAAAATGGTTCATTAACAAGAAACAATTTTACTAATGAGAAATCATAATAAATTCATGAAAAAAGAATTGCTCAGTCATATTCAAAAGAATATCAATATACTGTTGGTTTGGTCGATTTCGTGCTTAACTGGAATTGGTATAGCGAATGCTCAAGATGCGAAAATAATAAACGGGGTGGTTTTAAATTCATTGAACGAACCTGTTGCAGGGGTCTCGGTGGGGATTGAAAAATCAACTGAATTGCCGGTAGTGACTAATCAAATGGGGGAGTTTACGGTTAAGTCATTTACCGGAAATGAATGGCTGAACGTAGAGTCTGAGGCCAGTTATAAATCCAAAAGGATAAACCTTAATAACAGGTCAAGTTTGAAAATATATTTATCCAGGAATAATTCTCCTTCGGGTAACGACCCGTTAAATATTTTATCAAACACAGTTCTAAGGCGAAATATGGCTGCCTCAAATACTGTATTAAACCTGAAACATATTGACGAGTCTCCATCGTTATCAATCGATCAGTATATGCAGGGGTTAATACCTGGCTTGAATGTATCTGGCCGGACCGGTGATCCGGGCGGAGGCGCCATTACGCTAACCAGGGGGATTAATTCAATCAATGCGACTAATACTCCTTTATATGTGATCGATGGACAACCAATGTCATCGTTTAATGTCATTCAATCTAATCTTAAAGGTTATAGTTATAATCCGCTTCTTTCACTCACTCTTCTGGATATATCGGAGCTTACCTTCATTAAGGATCCTGCTTATACTGCTGCTTATGGCTCAAAAGCATCGAACGGACTGGTACTCATCAGTACGCTCGACCCAAGCGCCACTAAAACAGTAATTGATCTTGATGTGCGTTCCGGCTATTCATTAACCCCACAAAACAGAATGAGGCAATTGACTGCCAATCAGCATAAAACACTAATAAGCGAAGTGCTTTTTTCATCAGGGAAGCATGAAGAAACCATACAAAAAGAGTATCCAAATCTTTATCTCCTCGCGAGCGATGATCGTTATATCGACTATCAGCACGAAACAGATTGGCAAAATTTAATTTTTAGTGAAGCATTTTTTAAAAACCTGAATGTAAATATAAAAGGTGGAGATGAAATTGCGAAATATGGTTTGTCAGTTGGTTATGTTGATGCCCAAGGAATTATCAAAACCACTTTTCTCAAAGGATATAATCTGAGGTTTGTGAGTATGGCCAATATTTATAAATGGTTAAAAATGAATTCAGGTGTTTCGATGTCCTACAATCTTTCCGGGTCAAAAGAGTCGGCAGAAACGGCTCAAACCAGTCCGATATTGACTGCATTGGCAAAGTCTCCTATGCTGAATCCTTTTTCTTACGACGAAGAAAAGAGGGAATTAAAAACGCTTTCTCCAGTCGATGAACTTGGTGTAAGTAATCCTTTGGCAATAATTAGCAAGTATGAAGCAAAGAATACTAGTTTTAATTTTAGTTCAAATTTTGGTGCAAATGCCAAAATAAACAAAAATTTCGTTTTCAACACAAATTTTGGTTTAAGTTATAATATATTCAGGGAGTTAATCTTTATGCCCAGTGAAGGGATGGAACTCTATTACAACAAAGAGGCATACAATGTATCGAAAGCCAATAATAATAGTTTGTTTACTTTCTTTAATAACTCCTATTTTTTGTACAATAAAACCCTGGGAAACCATAAGTTGAGTTTCAATACGGGTACAAATATGCTAATCAATAAATTTGAATTTGACTGGGGCATAGCTAAAAACGCAGCAAAAAATGATGAATACAAGACATTGGTTGACGGAGCTAGTAATCTTAGGGAGGTAGGCGGCGATAATAGAAAATGGAACTGGTTGTCTGTTTACGAAAGTATGAATTACAGCTTCCTTGATAAGTATTTGTTAAATGCATCTTTATCTATTGATGGATCATCACGAATTGGCGAAAATGCTAAAAATACAATCAAAATAGGGAATACTCCTTGGGGAGTTTTCTATGGCATTGGCGCTGGTTGGCGATTGTCAAGCGAAAAATTTATGAGTAATATAAACTGGTTGGAAGAACTTAAATTAAGGGTATCTTATGGTAAAACCGGTAACGACAACATTGGAGAATCTAATGCGTCCGACTACTATAATTCAGTTAAGTTCCGACAAATAACCGGACTTTATAAAGCTTTGATCCCCAATAAAGAACTTACATACGAAACAGTAAGTCAGCTAAATGCAGGCCTTGACCTATCAATATGGGGCGATCGTTTTACTACAAACATTGATTTGTATTCTTCAACAACAGATAATATGTTGTTGTACAAGCCAATAGAGGCTTATTTGGGTTACGATTTCAGACCTGAAAATGGGGGACAAATGAGAAATAATGGGGTTGATGTTGGCTTCTTTTTGAGGATTTTTGATAGGCCTTCGTTTAAATGGGATATTGAAGGCAGTTGGTCTTTGGTAAAAAATAAAATAACAGAACAGCCTGGATCTGGTATTGTTATAGATGTTTATGGCGCGCAAATCATTAATGAAAAGGGTTCGACAGCCAATAGTTTCTATGGCTATGTTTTCGATGGTGTTTATTCTACAACTGAAGAAGCAGTTAAAGCCAATCTAGTTGATAAACGCTTTGTTCCATATCAGGCTGGTGACGCAAAATTCAAAGATATTTCAGGCCCCAAAGGTATTCCCGATGGTGTGATCAATAATTATGACAAAACTGTTATTGGTTCATCGTTGCCCGAACATTTTGGAGGGCTGCGTAATACTTTTAATTACAAGCAATGGTCGTTGAGCGTTTTTCTGCAATATACTACCGGTAATGAAATATACAACTATGTTCGATTCAAAAATGAAAGCATGTCGGGTCTCGAAAATCAGAGTGCAACAGTATTAAACCGATGGCAATCTCAAGGGGAGATAACAAATGTGCCTCGTGCCAGATGGGATGACCCACAGGGTAACTCAGCTTTTTCGAGCCGTTGGATAGAAGATGGTTCATACTTAAAGGTGAGAGAGATATCCCTCAATTACACTTTAAATAAAGAGTTTTTGGCATTTAAGAAAGCTAAATTCTATGTTTCGGCAAGCAATCTCTTTACGTTTACTAACTACCTTGGCTATGATCCGGAGGTAAGTTATTCGCGCAGGCAAATCGATCAGGGTATCGATTACGGTCTTACTCCGCAGCCAAGGCAATTTATTTTTGGTGCTAAATTTGGTTTCTAACATTTTATTTACAAACAAATGATACGATTTAAAAATCAAAAAAATATTATATATATCATTGCTCTGATGTTTGCAATGATTCCGGTTTCGTGCAAGGAGTTTTTTAATCCTGACCAAGAAATAAAAATTACCGAAGACAAGCTATACAAAGACTGGTATGAGTACCGGGCTGTAGAAATGGGAATGTACGCACTACAGCAGGATTTGGCTGAGCAACTATTGGTGTTGGGCGAATTACGTGCTGATTTGCTTACTACAACAGACAATGCCGATGCCGACCTTATTGAGATACAAAATTTCAATGTATCCAAAGAAAATAAATATGCATCGCCTACCAAATTCTTTAAACTTATTTCTTCATGCAATAATATCATTAGAATATTAAAGGAAAAACATCCTGAAGTGATCGATCCAAATGTTGAAATAACCAATTACGACAAGCTTTATGGCGAAGCATTGTGTATGAGGGCATGGGCATATTTTTATGCAGTTCGTATCTATGGAAAAGTTCCATTCATTCACGAATCGTTAGGTTCGATAGAAGAAATAGAAGGCTATCTGGCTTCATCTTCGGTTTATGTCGACAGTGTTGATATTGTTTATGGACGTGATGGTTTTGCTAATGATACCGTTTACAATAAAAAGATCGAGTTGAAGAAACAATATTGGGATATGAATATGGTCGTCGATTATTTTAGCAACGACCTGATCAAAAATATTAAGGCGGTAGGAGTTGATCATGCAATCAATAACCAGGATGGTTCATGGGAGGTGGTTGTTTGGAGTGAATATGCCAAGAATACCCTGTTAGGGCAGATGTACCTTACCATTGGAGATTTGGCAAAGGCTGCGGTTTATTTCGAAAAGATCGTTAACTTCAGTTCTACTAACTATAGATTTCAGCTCGATAGAACATTTTCGTACAACTTATGGAGGAACATTTTTATCAATATCGATTCCCGCGAGCATATTTATACCCTATCGTTTAGTAAATCCAGTCAGCAACAAAATGATTTTCAGAATATGTTCGAATCCCGTGCCCCACATAAATACATGTTAAAACCAACAAATTTTGCTGTTTCAAAATGGGAAACCATTTGGGACAATTTTAAACTTACTACTTTAAATGGAAAAACTATTTTAGATCCACTTAATCCAGGTTTTCCCGGCGATTTCTACAGAGGATATGGCGTTTCATATGCTTATATGAAAGATGGAATTCCTCTTGATCTAGCTCAAATTGTGAAAATGGTATATCTGAAGTCTGTAGGTGAAATGCGGAGCGCCAATTTAATTACCGAAGATGTAGATACTGTTGTTTGGAAATACAGTTTGAATAAAAATGTTTACGACCAGGATGCTAACTTCATTGTTTATCGTGCAGCCGGCGTGCATTTGTGGTTAGCAGAAACATATGTATGGTGGGCTACCGATAGAGGAGGAATGGTTAGTGCGTTGCCTTCAAAAGCTAAAGATTTGGTAAACGATGGAGCGTATTATACTACAAATGCTTCAAGGTTACAGTTGGGCGTAAGAGGTCGTGTAGGTTTTGGTGGTAGCATTGGTACTTCATTCGAACAAATTGATGTGGGGAATATTAACTATTTGCGTGATCCTTATACCAACCAGGTTATTGGCAAAATCGATCTTACATCAGAACCCTTTGAAGCTAAACAAAAGTATCTCGAAGATCAGATTATGGATGAAAAAATTCGTGAATTGGCTTGGGAAGGAGAACGTTATTACGATTTGATGCGTGTAGCAAAACGCAGAAACGATCCATCATATCTTGCGGCAAAAATAGCCAGGAAATTTCCTGCCGATCAAAAAGATCGGATTTATAATCTTTTGCTCAATGAGAAGAATTGGACCATTAATTACTTTGAACAATAATAGTGATGAATGTTTTCAAATAGAACGGATTATTTGTGTTTTGTAATTAAAAGCAACCGAAATGATGCAAATGGAAAAAAGAATTAAAAGGATCCCTTTTATATTACTGATTATTGTTTTGGGATTCTTTGTGATGATGGCTTTATACAATCTTTTTATCCTAAACGTATAGTTAACAGTTGGCTAACTTCTGTCACTATTACCTTTGATTTTTAGAACCGCCAATGGGGATTTTGTAACCATTGGCGGTTCTGTTGTGTGTTTGGATATTTCCAGATATTAGTTATTCCAACATGAAGTTGCATGGTGAGGATAAATAACTTGAGTGACTATGATATTAATGGTTGAAATCAGTAAATATTTATATCTGAACTGTACGTTATCCAATATGGACAATAATTATCACCTGAGTTTTTAATACAGAGCTTATTTTTGATTTTCAATAATTAGTAAGGTTTAAGTTAAGTATTGTTTGGTTTAGTTTAGTGGTTCTTATTTATCGATTCCTTCCCTGATCATCTGATTTTGGGAAGGAATCTTTTGTATGAAGCAGGTAGTATTGAATGCTGGAAAAATTTAATACGAATCTAAGTCGATAAAAGAAACTATATCATATTGAAAACAATTTTTACCTACTTATTATTAGTAACAGGAAGTAAAAGAACTTTTTTTCACCCCTCGGGCTCAAAGTAATGACTACTTTTGATAGTTTTTGAGAAGATAAATTCCTTACCAATCGGGTATTTAAATGTTCTCAAAAAGAGATTCTGTAACTAAGGGAATAACTGTAGCAAGCTCATTCTGCAAAAATAAAATTTATAATATGATAATTGCCGGTAAGAATATAATCATAAATTCATTTAAAGTATAGGTGTATCATGACAATTGAAAATGAGAAGATTAAGAATTGTGATTTGAAAACAACTTTCTTTTCTCGCTTGACTTTTTATAAAACTGGTATTTTGACACTGGCAACAGGAATAGCGACTAGCACACTGTATGCCGGAAGCAAACCGGAGAACATTCGATGGAATGTCTTGTTTTTCATTTCCGATGAGCACAGTCCTCATTTCATGAGTATCGACAACCAGTCGCCACAAAACATCTTTACTCCCAACTTGGAACGCTTGGCAAAGGGTGGGATGGTTTTTGTTAAAACCTACACAGCTTACCCGGTTTGTGCACCCACTCGGACAAGTATAATTTGCGGACAATACCCTCAGGTACATGGTCAAACAGGCAATAGCACCTATCTGACGGAATGTGGACCAACAGGCAAAGCTCCCTCCCTGGCCCATATTTTCAGGAACGCGGGCTATAATACCGCATTAATAGGTAAAACCCATTCAAATATGCAGCTTTGGGATTCAAATCCCGGCATGTTGTACCAAGATAAGGAACTTTTCCTCGGCTTTGATTATCGTCTGGAACAGTGTGTTAGTAGCGCCCATCCAAGTGTTCCGGGCCATATACCTTCGGATTCGGTCTGGAACCAAAAACGAAGCACCTACCTTTTTCAATATCCAGAAGCCCTTAAGGGACAACCGAGTCCGGCCTGGGAGCAGGCTGTTATGGTTGAGGCTAATAAATATGTCGGGAAGGGTGAGTACATGTTTAATACCGCCAACTTGGGCCATGCTGCCAACCACGGTGATGGCGAATTGGACTTCGACGCACTCGAATACCTTGAACAGTATTCCAAAGGCCAGGTTAATAACAGTTTCAAAATCAACAACCCCGCGGCACCATTTTTTATATATGTAGCCCCGGTACAGCCACATTGGCCTGCTGCCTCTCCGAATATGCAGGACAGTATCGACTTTTACGCAATGTACAGTGGACGGCCTGAAGATGATAATGGCACCTACCGGTACAAGAGTGAGATGCGGAAGAAAATCGTCCCTGCCGATCTTACCCCTGATGAATTGAAAAATACAATGAAGGGATGGCCGGGCTACGGCACTGTCCATGATGGTGAAATTTCTCCGGCAACCTTCCGGCTGACACGCGCCCGTTATTCCAGTGCGGTATCCTGGATTGATCACCTCCTGGGCAAGTTGATGGACAAACTGGAACAACTTCCTGATCCCAATAATCCCGGGAAAAAGCTCTCCGAAACCACAATAGTGGTTTATACGTCTGATCACGGAGACATGATGGGAGAAAAGTACCGCTTAGCTAAGATGGTCATGCAGGAGGCATCGGACAGGGTCCCCTTCATAATTCGCATGCCTGGAGTGGTTCCATCTGGCCAACGCAGCAATATCCTGGTCAACCATGTGGATATGTTCCCCACTATCGCAGGACTATGCAACCTGGGTTCCAAATTGCCTTCCGGTATATCGGGCAAAGACCTCTCCGTTGCAGTAATTCACAACAACGCTTCTCTGGGTCCGGAACGGACATTTTCAGTTGCCAAACTCAATAGTGATCCTAAAGTGCACCCAGGCTATGTAATGGGACGTTCTCAGCGCTTTAAATTGATAAGGCTCAGTGCCAAGCAGGCAAATGGTCTTCCCTACATGGCTCTTTTTGACATGGATAACGATCCTCACGAGACGAAGAATCTTGCCGATGACCCAAGGTTTACCGATGTGCTCAATCGTGAGAGCGCGGCCATCGACACGTTCCTGCTTAAATTCGGTGTGCCCCCGGTAAATCTGAAAGTCGGTGATTGACGAGATGCTCTGCAACTCCGGTCTCTCTTGGGGACTAGCAGGTGGAGAATGAATGTACTCATAGGAGCCGGTTCTCGGGGCAAAACTCCATCTCTTGCTAATCGGTTCCGCGATAATGGATACAATACCGCTATGTTGTGCAAACAACACTCTAATATGAAGCCATCGGATACACTGCCTAATGGTACATTTATTATAATTGGCTGTGCAGAGGCTCCCTGTAATGGCGTCATCACTTTCGAGAATGTATTGATTGGCGGAAAGAAACTGAAAGGACTGAAGGACTTTGAGGTTAATGGTTATGTAACAGATATTGTGTTTAAGTAAAGGAACGATAAATTTTATCTTCAATTCAAAATTAAAATAATAAAGGAATAATATTATGAAATCTTATGTTCTTTACTGCCGTGAATTCAGCAAAACAACTCTGACGACTTTTGCATCCGTGATTATGGCAGGCACCCTGCATGCTGCAAGTAAACCAGACAATATTCGTTGGAATGTAATGGTGCTAATGACCGATATGCAAAACGTTCATTACCTTGGTTGCGATCATCAAACCACAGAAAATATTCGAACGCCCAATCTCGATCGGATAGGAAAAGAGGGGATGATTTTCAGGAAAGCGTACGATGCCGTTCCGGTATGCGCACCAACGCGCGCCAGTCTGCTTACCGGTACTTATCCGATGAAACACGGGCAAACGGCAAATGAACGGTTACTTACCGAAGCTGGCCCCGAAGGCAAGACGCCATCGCTTGCCAATCTCTTCCGCGAAAATGGATACAATACAGCCATGTTGGGTAAACAGCACTCTAATATTGAGCCTTTAGAGAGCCTGCCAAATGGCACATTTATGGGGAAAAATATTTTCCATGGTTGGAATTTTCGCCGATATTCCGATACAGGCTACGATACCCGGGTAGAACAAAATCGCAAACCTAATTTTGCACCCACTACTGACGAGAACAATTTGGCTCTTGCCCGCGCAAAACAGATGTCCGTCGAAATGGCTCAACTCAAAGAGCAATATAAAATACGCTATCCCGAAAAACTTAAAGGCACTCCAATGCCCGATTGGGAAAAAGAGTTGGTAAAAGAAAATAAAAAATATACCTGCAATGGACAAGGTGTTGATCATGCCGCTCAAATTCCTGATGGTGTATTTACTTTTGAATCCCTCGATTATCTTGACACTTATGCAGGTAAACGCAACGATGAGAAATTTGGACTCGATCGCAAAAAACCGTTTTTCTTGTTTCTGTCATTACAGAAACCACACTACAATTGGTTAGCGCCACTTATGGAAGATGGTACCGAATGGTGGTATATGTATAGCGCCCGCCCCGAAGAGGATAAAATGACCTATCTTCACAATGGGAAACCCGAACCACGCATCATTCCAAATCCTATAACAAAGGAGCTATTGTACGAAGATCCATCTTCGCCTTATTATGGCACTCGCGATCCTTATGTACCTGCGGCAGAGCGTTTTGCACGAGCAAAATATTCGGCCAACATCAGCTGGCTCGATCACATGTTTGGAAAAGTACTCGATAAACTGGCTGAATTGGACGACCCCAACAATCCCGGTAAAAAACTGAGCGAAACTACCATTGTTTGCTTTACCACCGATCATGGCGATATGATGGGACAAAAAAAACGGATCAGCAAAATGGTTTCATACGAAGGTTCGGCTCGTGTACCGTTTTTAATTCGTATGCCTGGGGTTATTAAACCCGGACAAAGAAGTGATATTCTTATCAACCATGTTGATATGTTCCCAACGCTTGCCGGACTTGCCGGATTGGGGAATAAGTTAGATACCAAAATATTAGATGGCAAGGACCTTTCGAAAGCACTGTTGGCAAATGATCCAAAACTTGGACCTGAGCGCACTTTTACTGTTGCAAGTCCTAAAATGGAAGGCTTACCGGGTGAAATTTACTCACGCACGCAACGCTACAAATTCACACGTGTACATGGAAATGCCAAACGCACTTCGGATAATTTGCCTGTTATGATGCTTTTTGATATGGACAAAGATCCTTATGAAACAAACAATGGGGCCTATGACCCCGAATATCGCGATGTAGTTATTGCTGAGAATAACGCTTGCAATGAGTTTCTGGCTAAATTTCATAAGATTGAACCTGTAGAATTGACAGCCGAAATGCTTAAAGGAAAAAAGAAAGAATTAATTGTAAGGCCTGAAGGGGAGAAAGTCAAAAAGAAAAGAGTTGGAATGAACCCAATAATTTACTAAAGTACAAAATATTAAAAATTCAAAACTATAAAAAGAAAAGTATATGAGATTAATCACATTCTTTTCATTGTTATTTATAAGTACACTAATACTTTACGGTTCCCCCAAAACTATATCAGTGTCATCGACTAAAGAATTTAAGAAGGGTAACGATACGCTTATCGTTTACGTAGATGTTCCCGGTCTTACGTCTTCTGATAAATACACCATCAGGGTGCGTTCGGCAGCAACCAAAAACAAGTGGGTTGCCGTTTTTGCCCACTATACCTACAATAGAGCTGCAGAGTTAGGTGGAAAATCGGTGCCAATGATAAATAATGGTAATAAACTATTGAGCACAACCGTGTATCATTATCAAAAATTTACCAGTGGTTGGAGTCATACTTATGGAAATATTGAAATGTCGCCTAACTCTCCTGTGGAAGTTGAAATATCCGCAAAAAATGGGTTTGAAATCGGAGGAAAAGATTTCTATAAAGCGGCGGCTCATCCTTCGCAAAGGGTTCTTAAACAACCAATTGTCGAAAAGGGTAAGATATATTTTACAATAGATAAACCCGCGCAAATTGTTATTGATATAAACGGCCAAATGGATGACTTTAATAAAGCCCTTGACGATAAATCACCAAATCAGGATTATGTTGCACATACTGTATCTCTTTTTGCAAATCCTGTCATGCAGAAGCCTTCGATTGGTGAAAGAGGAGTATTCGTAGTGGAGCCGGGTACTCAACCAACTACCGATCCAAGCAAATATACCACCTTGTATTTTAAACCTGGAGTTCATGATATTGGCCGAAATTTTAAAGTATATCCGGGCAAAAAATATTTTATACCCGGGGATGCTATTGTGTATGGAAGTTTTAATAATCTTGGACTCCCATCTGTAGGAGGCTTACAGTCGGGCGAAAATATAAAAATATTCGGGCTGGGTACTATTTCCGGTGCTAGAATTCAGCATCCCAGTTATGAAAATGAAGCTGATGTAAATGGCAAGGAGTATAAAACAATTACCATTGATAATGCCATGAATACCGAAGTGCAGGGAGTCTGTATCGTTGATCCGGCCAATCATTCCGTCAACTTAAATTCATGGGGAGGTCGCCCCGATAGAACCCAGAAAGTAACCTTCGCCCGTTGGGTAAAAGTTATTTCGTGGCGCGCTAATGGTGATGGAATTGGGAGTGCAGCTGTTGTTGAAGATTGCTTTATTCGAACCGCAGATGACTGTTCGTATGTTAAGGGCGACAGAAGAAGGTGTACTTTTTGGAAAGACGCCAATGCTGCTGTATTTCATATGGCTGGAATATATACCGATTTCCCGATTGTGATTGAAGATTGCGATGTGATATATAACCGAACCAGGGGAGTTTTAGTTGGAGGCGTTTTTGTGCAACGCGCTGAAGGAGAAGCCAAACAACGAACTGTTAATGTTACTGTTCGGAATTTTAGAATATCCGATCCGCGATCTAACATGCCTACCTTTAATCTTTATTCGAAAGATGGCAGAGGGACTGGATCAAGTTTTAGCGGTATAACATTCCAAAATGTTACCATCTCGCACCCAATAGTTGGAGGTCGCAAGCAAGTGTTGAAAGGTTGTGTCGAAGTTCCTTGGAATGGTGGTATTGTTTTCGACAATGTGATTATTGCCGGAAAAAAGTTGACAAACTTAAATGATTTTGAAACCAATGAATATGTATCTGATATTTCTTTTTTGAATTAGGCATTTAAGCAATAATTTGTTTGTATGAAAAAGGCAGATTCGTTACCATTCGTTTCATGAGATTTTCGAAAATTTCTTCCTTCATATTGCTGCGATTAAACCTATAGCAATACTCATCAATGTATGATTGTAGGTATTCCACATTATGATGCATGCCTCTAAGCCATCCTTTAAAAAGCATTATTGCCCTA
>Ga0209430_1000288_pt1 | contig 56960 bp, 59 predicted proteins | sample BarGraIncub1133A_FD_184504 | JGI IMG/M metagenome (GOLD analysis project Ga0209430, IMG submission 184504) | Arctic peat soil microbial communities from Barrow, Alaska - Barrow Graham LP Incubations 11-33A (SPAdes) (version 2) | ecosystem: Environmental > Terrestrial > Soil > Wetlands > Peat... | reverse complement strand
CAGTACCTTTTGCTTCTGAACTACCAGCAGAATTGCAATGAATTGAGACAAATAGATCTGCATTGAAGTTATTACTAGTATCGCAAATAGTTTGTAGATCATCATTTTGGACTACTACGGTTTGATAGCCGACCGCTTGCAAATACTTAGACACTAGATTACCTATGATAATAACAACATCTGACTCTCTCAGGCCAGTTTGACTATTTACCGCACCAGGATCAGGATTACCTTTCGGCGCATGGCCGGGATTAATACAAATTTTCATAATGAATTCCCCCTAGTATTAATTTATGTTATTGTGATTTATTTGTGCAAAGCTGCATAAACAGCTGCACTCGATATTGCTACTATTTTCTATTTTAATTACTGTTCCTGCGCCATAATTCGCTATCCAAACATCATATAAATACCCTATACTCATATCTACACCGCTACTAAGACAGATTTTCTTAAGCTTGCATCCATCGTTGCCGTTATGATTCTTACAACCAACCTCAGGACAATTTGCTATTACATCAGTCACAGTACACACCTCTCTTGTAATTTGGGTATAAGAAAAGCGCCCCTTTAGTTGGGACGCAACCTGCCTATTGATACTTCCGAATTATTACCTCAATATCTTCTACTAATGGGATCATTGTCTGTTTCATTAGATGTATTGCTATAGTATTGTTGTTTAATTGTGATTTATGTGAATCAAACTGAATATCCTTCCAGTGTTGGAAAAATTGAATGACCTTTTCTAATTCATCATCAGCTAAATCGGCTACACTAATCAATAAAGATATATCTGATGAATTTTCTTTACTTAGGTCATTTGACTTTAAGGCGTTTAAAGTACAGCGCAATTGATAAATAATTTTTTTCCTTGCTTTATTGGTTTTAGCTTTTGCTATTTGTTGAGCTCCTTGAACTCCACCACGATAGTTTAGATAACCACCTATAGCGCTTCCCAATATAGCGCCGAATAGTCCAAGTAAAAATACAGCTGTCCCTTCCAATTTATAATTCTCCTTTTTACCATTTTCATACAACATTCGGCAAAAGGTAATTAGTTCCTCTAAAAAGGCTCCGTATAAAATATATAGTTTTGTAAATCATAAATTTCGAAAGGAGGTGTATTATGATTTACACAAACATTGAACTTGAATATGCGGAATGCGATTTCTGCGGTCAAGAGAAGAAATGCTTTATACAACATGAATTTGGCGTAGAACAGGCAGTATGCCCAGATTGTTTCAGTATTGCAGATTGCGATTAATCATTATAAAAAACCGCCTACATTTGTAAGCGGTCTGTAATTCGTATTTATTTCACTCTATCATTATACTTTATTCGAAAAGACATTAAAAGGACATCTTTCGGACATTTACTCTACCATCTCATGAACGCTGTCAATGCCGAATATTAAAGCACTTAGCTTATTTATAGCATCAAATAAATCTCTAGTACATGTGCGTTCAGCCACATTCTCACTAATTGCTATGTCGGCCATTCGTGTTTGGCTAAAATAAAACGATTTAAGTACTCTCAATTTACGTTCCTCACTTGATCCTGTTTTAATACAATAAATCTCGTATAGCTCAAGCATAGCGTTTACGTGAGACAATAGGGTTATTAATATTGCTAGTATTTTTTCATCTCCTTTCTGTAGGTAATTTATGGTTTTTGTCGAATTACCACCGTATGAGGTGATTTACATGGATACCAAAACCAACGAGCGGATACTTAAGGTTTTAATAGAGAATAAGGGTGATTATAATTTTATTGATTTTGCCATACCAGTGGTTTCGCAACACATCTCAGAACTAAGCGAAGGAGACATTAATGAATCATTGGAATATCTAAAATCCAAAAAACTCATAACATATTTAATCGCCGATGCAACCGTTTGCCATCTTGAAGTTACTATTGAGGGACTTGCCTACTTTATGGAAAAAGAAGATTTAAAATCTAAGGAACATATTAAGAAGTGGGATGATCGTCGTTGGGGTGTAATTATGTATGTACTTGGAGTCGCTTCAGGAATGTTTCTAATGTGGTTTAAGGCTAAATTTCTCCCGTAAGAAAAAGAGATATTAATACCCCACTAACAAGTCCTAACCAATAACAAGGGTCTGTAAAATCAATTTCCTTGAATATTTTCATAATATCAGTCTCCTTTCTATTTACTCCCTACTCACTCTCTGTTGCCGCACTCCGTGACGATGTGTGGGGCGCTGTGAGCCGCAATAATTAAATATGCTTAATTGGCGGCTTTAAATTTTTCAAGCAAACCATGCTCAATGATCATCTCTCCGCAGTTGCTTCTAAAGGATCGTCAGCAGGATCTGGATAAGAATCTACGACTTTTCTTTCGCCAGTTTTTCAGTTTATAACAACGGTAACCATTACACTACCTCGTTAAATGAACGCCAATCAGAATGTTCTTTACCATTACGATCAATCAATGTTGCACCATCTATTAATTTTTCAAAGAAATACTGATGCAGAACATTATTCGCTTGATCTATATCTTCTTCTTTAATAGCAGTCATTCGATATAAACGGTCTGAAAGTTCTTCTGCCAATTTTAATGCTTGCTCAACAACATCTAAACCCACGTGATGTAATGCAAATCTTTGAAATTCTAAGTTATCAGCGAAATCGGTTTTGTATAGTTCTGGAAGCTCGGATGATCTTTTAATTTCCAAATCGTAATATTCATCAACTAACTTATGTACGCCGTCAGCATCTACTGCCTGCACGTGCCATTTCATGCGTTTCATTAATGTGTCTATTTTTTTATCCATCACAAGCCACCAGCTTTTTCAGTTTCACTATGTTCAAATTCCAATACAGTTTGTCCAGATACTTCTGTTATTTGCTTTTCAATCATTTTGATAGACGCATTTAACCCTGTATATTTTGCTTTTAAACTAGCTCGGATACTGAGGAGCCGTTGAACATCATTCGTATTCTCGATTACTACGTATTGCGTATCAAAAGACTCCCTTGATGCAAATATTTGTCTAATATTATTGCAATCTCGATAAGTAGCAATATAATAATTTGTTTTTTTTCCCCACCATTGTTTTATAAGTTCTTGAGTGTCTGGCTCAACTAACAAATCCTTAAGTATTAAAATAACAGCATCTTTATTAACAAAAGAAAGATCACCAATTTTTTCATCAATCCGATCTCTAACTTTGTTTTTTGACTTTTTCATTTATTTCACCACTCTTATTTTTTTATATTTTTCAAATTCTTTTTTTAAATCTTGCAACTTATTAATAGCCCAAACACAATCCCTAATATGTTCATCAATGGTTTCACTAGGATGCCATTCAAGATATACGCGAACATCTTCAATAACATTTTTAGTGTCTAAAGTGAGTGGTTCAGAAATTGCATTATGGATATTTCGGACAACACTGTGTTCTTTATTAATTTTTTCATTGTGTTTTTGACAGTTATCATTAACTGTTTTTATTTGTTCTTTTGATAATCCAGATGCTTTCTCGCTTTTTTGCTGATTATAACCTTCCATTAAATAAGGTGCTTCTCCACTTTCAACACGTTTTACAGCTTCTACCTGTTGTATTGGTGTGGCATGGTTTGCAACACCATAAGCCTGCATTAAAGGTACTTTACCCATAGCAACAGCTTGTATTAATTCAGGAGCCGCGTCTTGTAATAATTCTTTAGCACATTCAATAGATGATGGTGTTGGTTCATAGATGGTTATTGGTTTACGTTCTACTTGGCGGGGATATTCTTTGCCATCAGAACCAATTGAGGTGTCCAATTTGGACAGGTGATTAGAATCAATAAGTTCTTTTCGCGTTGTTCCAACAGTTGTTGGACTCACCCCCAAACCTACTGCAATCTGCCGATCACTCTTTTCTGGAGTTTCCTGCAACTGCTGGCGAATCAATTCTTGACGCTGTTCTCTATTTAAGTGCCTTCTCGCCATGTTCAAGTTACGAGCATGTTCTTTTTTTTGTTCTTCTGACATACCAACCCTGACCACTCGCGCCCATTCAGTTATGCCAAGTTCTTGACACGCTCTTACCCTGTGGTGACCGTCAAGGATATTTCCTTCTTCGTCATACTCAACGGCGATTTGTACGCCACGATTAGCTATGTCTGATTTTAATTCGTTATAATCATCTGGTGATAAGTCGGGCATTACTTGGTATTTGTCTGACATGCTATACTCCTTTCTTATGCTGATTTACTAACAAATTGGATTTCAATACCTAAAACCTCACAAGCTTTTCGCATTGAATCTTCATTCCAACGTTTATCCCCCTTGCGGTTAATTAGGTTATACGTATATTGAAGCGAAAAATGCATCTTATCAGCAAATACAGCCACGCTTATGTCTTTTAATTTAAGTTCTTTTTTAACCACATTAGAGAAAATATTCATACGTTTCACCTCCTTGATTAAAATATTAACTTATTTGATTAGTTTTAACAACGCCGATATTAAGCATAAAGGTTATTATTTTGCAGGATACGCTCGTTTTTTCTCTATTTTGCTTAGTTTTTCGCCAATTATTAACTTTTAAGGTTATTGAATTATCCTATTAGATTAGTTTATAATAGTAATGAAGAAACTTATTGGAGTGAAAAAACATGAAATACCCTAATAAATTACGTGAAATTCGTAAAATAACAAATGTTAAAGCTAATGACTTAGCTGATTTACTTGAAGTAAGTTTTCAGCATTATTATGCATTGGAGCGTGGCGAAAGACAGTTATCGGCTACGCAACTTGCAAAACTTTCTGTTTTTCTAAATATACCTATTGATGGGATAGTTGGAGATTATCAAATCAATAATGAAATAATTGAACAAAAAAAGTCCAAGGAACAATTAGGGTTCCATGGACAACAAAATATTAAAATGGCTAGTCTTATCGCTCGCGCAAACTCATTACCAGATCAAAATCAAGAAAAAGTCATCGAGGCTCTTGAAGCATTAGTCAAATATCATGAAGATAATAAAAATAAGAAATGACTTATAAAATTACAAGTTATTATAAAAACCTGCCCAAATTCCCCAGATATGATCGTTCTAAAGAGTTTGCACGAGACTTCAATGATTTCGCTGACATTAAAGAATTGCCAGTTGATCCATTTAAATATTATAAAGAAAACGATTGAATATTACTTCCATGTGATGAAGCTTATGGAGTGTTTGCTTTGCCACAATTCAAACTATCTTATTTCATTGAGACGGAAACGGATGCCATATCATATAGATTTGGCAATAAATATATCACCGTATATAACGATAATAAAATGCAAGACCGAATACGCTGGACATTGTCCCATGAAATTGGTCATATTCTTATGGGGCATCTTGATGATTATGAAGAAACTCAACTTCGCCGCAGTGGTTTAAATGCCAAGCAATATGAAGTTTTAGAAAAAGAAGCTCATGCTTTCGCAGGTGAGCTTCTTCGGCCGCCAGTTCTTTTAGCATTAGTAAAAACAGAAGAAATAAGCGACATACAGAACGTTTGTAAAATATCATATTCTGCTGCAAAAATTGGCTCACAAAAAACTAAAGAAATGAAAGGATGTATGTATAAATCACATAAAAATGAAATTGATTTTTACTTAAAACAATTTTACAACTTTATTAATCAAAAACGTTGTCGTAAATGCAATCACACATTTATCCATACTAAGGCAAAATACTGTCCAATATGTGGTGAAAAATCATTATTATGGGGAAATACACGAAGTTCTATTTACGAATTTATTGAAGAGGAGTTAAAAAATGTGAAATATTTAGGTATAAAAGTTGATAATAATTGTAAAGCAATTATCTGTCCTGTTTGTAAAAATGAAGAAATACACCCTCAGTATCATAGATGTAAAATATGCAGTACACAGTTAACAAATGTGTGTGCAGGGGAAGTTGATTCAGATAAAAATGGCAATGAATATTTTAAACAAAATCGATGTAATCTTTTAGCTGAAGGAAATGCTCGCTACTGCATTAACTGCGGATCTCCAACCACTTTCTTTCGCGATAATCTTCTTGAACACTGGGAGGAGGAATATAATAAAAAAGATAGATTTAATCGCGAAGAATTAGATATTCATAACTTATTAGCTTAATTACATACTAAAAAAGACACAGTCACCCCCACTTACACTGTTTGTCAACATTGTTGACAAACAGTGTAAGTTATGGACAAGCTGTGTCTTACTTATAAAAAAACTGCCTAGTGCGCTAACACCAGACAGTTTAAGCAATTAACCGAAAGGTCAATCACCATATGCAATTAAATTATAACTGATTGACCTTTCATATACAACATGAAAGGATTGATAAGTAAATGAGAGCCGTTTTATACGCTAGATTTTCAAGTGATAACCAACGAGAGGAATCTATTACCGCCCAACTTAGGGCGGGCAGAGAGTACTGTAAGCATAAAAACTATAAAATAATGAAAGAATATACAGATGAGGCTTTTTCTGCCAGAACCGATAATAGGCCTAGTTTTCAGAAAATGATCGCTGATGCCAAAAGAGATTCGTTCGATGTAATCGTATTCCACAAAATAGATCGTAATGCAAGAAATGAATATGATTATTATAGATATAAAGCGCAATTGAAGGATCTAAATGTCTCGCTAGAATATGTAACGCAAAATATAGATAATTCTCCTGAGGGTAATATGATGGAGTCCATGCTTGTCGGTATGGCAGCATATTACAGCAGGAATTTATCAGTGGAGGTTAAGAAGGGATTGAGAGAAAATGCATATCAGGTAATACATACTGGTGGGAAACCACCTCTTGGGTACGATGTAGATTCTACCACTAAAAAGCTTGTGATAAATGAAGCCGAAGCAATTATTGTACGGCTTATATTTACTCGCAGAGCTGCAGGAACTCCTTACGGTAAAATAATTGAAGAACTAAATTTATTAGGTTATAAAACTAAATTCGGCAATAGTTTTGGCAAAAACAGTTTGCATGATTTATTTAAAAACAAAAAATATATGGGTACTTATATTTTCGGACGTGTCGCTGGCGGACATAGCGAAAAGCGCAATAGTCATAAAGAATCGGAAACAATGATTGAAATTCCAAACGCAATCCCTGTAATTATTAGTGAGGATATTTTTTTGCAAGTACAACGTCGTATGGCAGATGCTAAACACTCACCAGGATCAGGTAGGGCTAAGGAAATGTATATCTTATCTGGTTTGGTACATTGTGAATGTGGGGCTAAAATGGTTGGCGGCAGAGTTACGTCTCGGGGTAATATTTATTCATATTATCGCTGTGATAAACAGATACGGACTCTTAGTAATTGCGGTACGGGTAGAATAAAAAAATCAGACCTAGAAAAAATGATAATGGATGAAATTGAAAATAAGATATTATCCCCTGACGCGATCCCCCGTCTAACTGAAGAACTTAATAATGCTATCTCATAGCTAACGAAAGAGAGTACTGAAAAATTATCTCAACTTAAATCTGTAAAAAAAGATCTCGACACAAAAATTAGTAACTTATTAAGTTTAGCCGAACAAGGTTTATTTGATGACCTATTAAAAGAACGATATAAGAATAGTGTTACCCAATTAGAGAATATCGAGGAAGAAATAGAATTAATAGAAAAAGCATCTGCAACACTACTAACTAAAGAACAAGTTTCTGAAACGATAAATTCCCTCGCAAAATTAGAAAGGACTCCTGAAAATATCAGAAGCCTTTGTGAAATATGGGTTGATAAAATTATCGTTAAAAACGAAGAAGTATCCATTAGTCTTCGTTTTGCGCAAGACTGGTGGAGGCGAGGAGAGTCGAACTCCTGTCCAAAGGCATTACTACATAGGTTTCTCCGAGCGCATTCTGTAATTTGAATTTCGCTTCAGTGACGCCTACAGACAGGCTTCTCTGTTGCTATCTCGTTAAAATGTCCCAGTCGGTCCGCGGAGAATGAGACCTCAGGTATCCTGCATTGTGACGTTCTAGCCTTCCCCACAGGAAGAGGGACGGTAGAACGTTAGCATTAAGCTGCTAAAGCGTATTCGTTGTTTGCAATTATATTTTCCCACCGTATTGCGGGCTGATGGAATCCCGGCTCGCTACCTATGCCACAACCACCCCTGTCGAAACCTTTACGCCCCCGATTTTGGCAATCCATGACATTTATTAGGAAATGTTGTCTCCGTACGCTTCAACGTCTACAAGTTCCCTATTTATGATTGATCTTTATTATATCACATCAGCATGCAATTAGCCAATCATTACTTCTACCATTTTTTAAACTTTTAAGAAAACTTGCAGGACGTGCCCAACCTGCATATACTATATGATGAAGGAGATGATCATTTGAATCAACAACATTTAGGCGCCTTACTGGTGCTAATTTCCGCTGCCGGATTTGCGACGCTGCCTATTTTTATTAAAGTAGCATATGCCGCAGGTGCCAATACCCTCACTGTACTGACTTTGCGCTTTATGATAGCAGCCATATTTCTCTGGATGGTTTTGAAGCCATTAAATATTTCACCTCGCATTAATGTGAAAACTGCTATCAAACTGTGTCTTATGGGGACCATTGGCTATGGATCCATGTCATTTTTATTTGCCTCTTCTCTACAATATTTACCTGCTTCACTAGCTGAACTGCTATTATTCACCTATCCTGTCCTGGTCAGTATTATGTCGTTTATCATTGGTGATGAACACTGTAGCTGGCAAAAAGGCTTGGGCCTGGTCATTTGTCTCAGTGGGCTATTTCTGATTTTAGGTGTATCATTGACTAGTCTTAACCAATTGGGCGTCGCCTTAGGCCTCGGCAGTGCAATCGTCTACTCTTGCTATATTATAGTTAGCACTCGGGTATTAAAAGATGTACAGCCACTGCTCGCCACAACTTATGTATGCTCAGCTACCGCTTTAGCTTTTACCATTTACGCATGGACAACAGGTCAACTTATTCTGACCTTACCAGCAACAGGTTGGCTAGCCTTATTAGGCATTTCTTGTTTGGGAACGATTGTTGGTATCTTAGCTTTCTTCGCTGGTATCAGTAAAATAGGAGCCCCTCATGCATCTATCATTAGTACTGCTGAGCCCGTACTCGCGATAGTCATGTCGACTATCATCTTTAACGAGCAACTGACTCTGTTCCAAGTGATCGGAGGATTTTTAATTATTTCCAGTATTATAATGTTGCAACTATGCACCGTCAGAAAAGATCAACTAATAAAGTCCATTCAAACGATTTAACCATGGCAATCCGTCTCCTTCCTAATTGATATAGTAAAGAGGGATCATTCTTTGCAGTAAAAGAATGATCCCTCTTCGTATACTCATCTATGGCTACTTTCAAAAATACTGTCCCCTTCTGTTATGCTTTCTGACGTTCGCGAAAGGCTCGGTCGATTTCTCGTTTCGCATCACGTTCGGCCATGTCTTGGCGTTTATCATAATTTTTCTTGCCTGTCACTAGACCAATTTGCATTTTGGCTATGCCGTGGGTGAAATAGAGTTTGAGTGGCACTAGGGTATAGCCTTTTTCCTGAGTTTTGCCGATCAGCTTATCGATTTCACTACGATGCATTAAAAGCTTGCGTACTCTTAAGGGTTCATGGTTAAAGCGATTTCCAGCATCATATGGACTAATATGCATGTTATGTAGCATAAGTTCCATCTGTTCAACTTTGGCATAAGCATCTTTAAGATTGGCTTTGCCCGCCCGTAATGCTTTTACTTCAGTACCTGTTAGTACAATACCCGCTTCATAACTTTCGTGTATATGATAATCATGCCGAGCTTTTCGATTATCAGCAACAATTTTAATACCTGCTTCTTTATCCAATAGGTTCACCTCACTACCATCGTATATTCACTATTATTTTTTCTTGAGTTTAGTACGCCTCGGTTTAGACTTCTTGGCAAGTATCTCTTTCGGCTTTTGCCCTGCATTTTTAGAGATAGGCACAGGTTTTTTGTGGTTTTTAAGGGCTGCCTGATTATTATTAGTTTTACTTTGGGTCTTGGCCGGACTGGGTCTGCGATTGCCCGCCCTTTCAATCCATGCGCTATTAGATTCTAACACAAAATCAATATTACGTTCTTCAGGGTTTACGCGCGTTAAGATGACTCTGGCAGGGTCACCTAAACGATATACTTTTTTGGTTCGTTGACCAATCAAAGAATATTGTTCTTCCACATATTGATAATAGTCATCTTCCATACTCGATACCCGCACCAAACCTTCGACGCCGTTATCGAGCTCGACAAAAATACCAAAGGCTGTAACTCCATTAATAATCCCATTAAATTTTTCACCGACAAATTGAGCCATATATTCGGCGGTCTTGAGGGCGACTGTTTCTCGTTCAGCTTCAGCGGCTGCCCGCTCTCGTTCCGAGGAATGCATAGCAATTTCCGGTAGCATGGCTGTCAGTTTTTCCCGGCGCTTGGCTGATATATCTCCCGTACTGAAGGTTTCCCGAATCAAGCGATGAACAATAAGATCCGGATAGCGACGGATTGGTGATGTAAAGTGGGTATAATAGGTTGCTGCCAAGCCAAAATGTCCAATATTTTGGGATTCGTACCGAGCCTGCTTTAATGAGCGTAGCATAACCGTGCTGATAATACGTTCTTCGGGACGTCCTGCAATACCAGTCAAAACTTTTTGCAAAGCACCTGGCTGTATTTCATTTACTAGTGAGATACTTTGCCCAAAGTTATGGAGCAGAGTATTGAGTTTAACCATTTTTTCTGCATCGGGTTCCTCATGAACGCGAAAAACAAAAGGAACTTTTAGTTTATACATATGTTCAGCCACCGTTTCATTGGCAACCAACATAAATTCTTCAATGATGGATTCAGCTAAACTGCGCATACGTTTAACAATTTCAATTGGTTTACCTGTTTCATCAAGCTTAACTTTAAGCTCAGGAAAGTCAAAATCAATAGCACCACGCCGCATACGCCGTTCCCTTAAGATTCGACACAACCTTTCCATATTTTCTAATTGTTTCATTAAATCTTCATGTTCAGCAATGAGTTTTTCATCATGCTCAACAAGAATTTTACGCACAACAGTATAGGTAAAGCGTTTTTTCACCCGAATCACACTCGGGAAAATTTCATAATTAACAACTTGGCCTTGATGATCAATCTCCATATGAGCTGACATGGCCAGTCTGTCCTCGCCGGCATTCAGACTGCAAATACCATTTGATAACCGGCGAGGTAGCATGGGCAGTACACGGTCTACTAAATATACACTAGTCCCCCGTTCCCGCGCTTCTGTATCAATAATCGTATTTTCCCGAATATAATAACTAACATCAGCAATATATACCCCAAGCAGATAATTGCCATTTTTCAAACGTTCCACATATACGCCATCATCCAAATCTTTGGCGTCTTCACCGTCAATGGTGACGATGGGCAGTTGCCTCAAATCACGCCGTCCAGCAATTTCATCTTCACTGATCGTTGCAGGTGCTTTTTCAGCAGCTTCCTGCACCTCAATGGGAAATTCGATCGGCAGATTATGTCTCTTGATAATCGACAATATTTCAATTCCCGTATCACCTTTACTGCCTAAGACTTCGATAATTTTGCCTTCAGCACTGCGTTTTTTTTCTGGCCATTTCGTAATTTCTACAACGACCTTACTACCATTTCTAACGATGTTTTTGTCATCTTTAGGAATAAAAATATCCTGTCCTAAACGAAGGTCATCCGGTGTTACAAAGCCAAAATTACGGCTGGCTTCAAAGGTGCCAACGATTCGTGAATTGGCTCTTTCGACAATACGGATAATTTCCCCATCTCGCGATTTGCCCTGACCGCTCTGACAATGAACACGGACCACTACTCGGTCATGATGCATCGCAGTCATCATGGCATCTGGTGGAATAAAGACATCTGTTTCATGAGGATTCGTAAGTTTGTCAGGAATGACAAAACCATAGCCTTTATTGCTGGCGCTTAGCTTACCCACGAGCAGATTCATACGTTCTGGTACGCCATATTTATCATATCTTGTTTTAATAATATCAGCATTTTTTTCAAGCTCCATCAGCACTTGCCATAATTCACTCAGTTCTGTACCCTTAAGTTCCATGTCTTCTGCTAAGTCCTCAGAGGTCAAAGGCTTATAGGCTTCTTTTCTCATAAATTCTAAGATCTTTTCTTTAAGCACCATGTTTTGTATCCTCCAAAACTGCAACGGTGGCCTTACCTTGGGCGGTAATCGTGCCATCTGGCAGTGTAATCTCACTCACTAATTCATACATAGTACCACGCTTGTTTGCTATCCTTGCTATTACCGTCAATTGCTGACCAATAGGCGTTGGCTTACGAAAACGCACTTCGAGCTTAGCGGTCACAGCATTAAATCCTTTAGCATACAGATACCCAGCCATAACTTCGTCGAGAACAGTACTCACAAGACCACCATGCATAATACCATCATAGCCTTGATGTTGGGGACCAGCTGTAAATATTGTACTATAACTTTCATCCTTCTCCGTAAACGTTAGTTGTAAGCCAATAGGATTTTCTGTGCCACAAGCAAAACACCATTGATTCATTGTATCACCTCGACTACTTAATTTTATCATACAAATTCTTTCTACAAGAATTCAGAAATTTTTCTAAAAATTTGTTCTCGTTCTATGTCAATGCTTACAAGATGTCCAGACTTTTCTAACCACATTAACGTTTTCTCATGACTGGCAGCCCTATCATATATGTACTGCGCACTGCGTGGCTGCACAGTGTGATCTTTCCGACTTTGAACAATGAGGAGAGGCACTTGTACTGTGGGCAAAAGGTTATCTATATCCTTAATAAGATTGAGCAAACTACTTAGACTGCTCAGGGGGGTAGCAGCATAACCCACTGAATATTTCGGTTCAATATCAGCATATACTTTTCTTCTTTTAGGGATAAAATCACGAAACATGCGATATACAGGTAGCATGTCCAAACGTTTATCAGCAATGAAAATAGGGGTACTAAGGGAAACTAGCTTTTCCACTTGATATTCTGTGGCTAATTTAAAAGCGAGCAGCCCTCCCATGGACATCCCTATCACTGCGATGCTAGTACATAGTGTGCGTAATATATGATAGGCATCTTCAACAGTGCTATACCAGTGAGGCCATTTGGTGTTAGCCATTTCCTCCACTGTTGTCCCATGGCCAGATAGCCTCGGTGCGAGAATTGTATAACCTTCTTTATGTAGAAAATCTCCAAGCAGGCGTACTTCAGCAGGCGAACCTGTAAATCCATGTATGAGTAAAACTCCCCGCGCGTCTCCTGGTAAGAAAAAAGGCTCGGCACCCTCCATGATTGGCAAAAAGTAAACACCTCCACAAAAATTGCTCTTATTATAATTATACCATTTTTCGGAATAAAAATTCCATCTACAATAAAAATAAGAAAACGGCCAGTAATCGACATGGATTACTGACCGTTTAGGCATCTACTCGTTAGTTTCTTGAAGATGCCTTATACTTTAAAAAACAATAATGGGACAATAATCAAGGAGATGGTACTCGTCACTTTGATGAGTGAGCTCATCGTCGGACTGGAGGCATCCTTACTAGAAACAGTTAAAGCTAACTCATTAATCGAACTAAAGCCAAAGTGACGATAGCGAATAAAGCTCCGAGAACCATAGTTGTTTTTGATAATAATTCATCAATACCTTTTGTCTTGCCACCTATGGCGCTCTCAGTTCCGCCACCAATTGAACCAGACAGACCTCCACCTTTACCTGACTGCAGTACAACAACAGCAATCAATGCAATCGCAAGAATTGCTTCTAAAATTTGCAAACCAATAACCAAAGCGATAATGACCTCCTTATACTTATACTTGCTACCATTGTATCATAATCAAAATCAAATTGACAACATCTAGCCATTTTTTTCAATAAAGAGAGGCATCTGAAAGAAAATAATTCGTCGCAGCTTCTGAGGATATTTTGTGCTAGGCGAATAACCATAGCTCGCGCATAGTGAGCTATGCACGTGCTGTGATTATGAAGCATAGTGCAAAATAGACCAGAAGATGACTAGTTAGTTTCTTTCAGATGCCTAAAACACCAGGCAGATAGCAATGTCGATTGCTACTCGCCTGGTGTTCTCTCTACAAGACAATTATTTCATATTATAAAATACGTCGCGACCTTTGTACTGGGCAATAACGCTCAATTCTTCTTCAATGCGAAGCAATTGATTGTATTTAGCAACACGATCACTACGAGTCGGTGCGCCAGTTTTAATTTGACCAGCATTAACTGCGACTGCAATATCAGCAATCGTGGCATCTTCGGTTTCACCAGAACGGTGAGAAATTACGCACGTATAACCCGCGCGTTTTGCCATTTCAATGGTATCGAAAGTTTCAGTCAGAGTACCAATCTGATTGACTTTAACCAGAATGGAGTTGGCTGTTTTAGCTGCAATGCCACGAGCCAAACGCTCAGTGTTCGTAACAAACAAATCATCACCGACGATTTGGATTTTGCTACCTAATTTCTCAGTCATGAGTGCCCAACCCGCCCAATCATCTTCAGACATACCGTCTTCGATGGAAAGGATCGGATATTTTTCGACCAATTGAGTATAAAATTCAACCATTTCAGCAGAAGTTTTGATAACACCTTCTCCTGCAAGATCATATTTGCCATCTTTATAGATTTCGCTGGCAGCTACGTCAAGTGCTAAGCCAAAGTCCACGCCTGGTTTGTAACCAGCTTTAGTGATCGCTTCAACAATGACTTCTAATGCTTGCTCATTGGAAGTAAGGTTAGGAGCAAAGCCACCTTCATCACCAATGGCAGTGTTAAGGCCTAGACCTTTGAGTACACTTTTAAGGGTGTGATATACTTCGGCAGACATGCGAAGTGCTTCAGCAAAATTTGGTGCGCCAACAGGCATAATCATGAATTCTTGAATATCCACATTATTGTCAGCATGAGCACCACCATTAAGGATATTCATCATTGGCACTGGCAGTTCTTTGGCATTAAAGCCACCAAGATATTGGTATAAAGGCAATCCAAGAGTCGTGGCAGCCGCTTTCGCAACAGCCATCGATACACCAAGAATAGCATTGGCACCAAGTACTGATTTGTTATGAGTACCATCAAGTTCGATCATGGCACTATCAACACCTACTTGATCGAAAACACTCATGCCTACGACTTCAGGAGCAATACGGTCATTTACATTATCCACGGCTTTTAGTACGCCTTTGCCCATATAACGACCTTTGTCACCATCACGAAGTTCTACAGCTTCATATTGACCAGTGGAAGCGCCAGATGGGACTGCAGCCCGGCCCATAGTGCCATCTTCTAAAATTACATCTACCTCTACTGTAGGGTTACCACGGGAATCCATAACTTCTCTTGCCAAAACGTCAGTAATAATCATTTATTTAGCCTCCATATTTTTTAATAAGTTTTTACCAGTCATTTCTACAGGAATATTAATGTTCGCCAATGCCAAAATAGTAGGGCTAATATCGGCTAAAATTCCTTTGCTCAGTGCAAAGCCCCGATGCTGCTCTGATACCAAAATAAAGGGTACATCATTGGTCGTATGGGCAGTAAAAGGTTCTCCGGTGGTGTGGTCAAGCATCTTTTCAGCATTACCATGGTCAGCTGTAATTAAGGTGATGCCCCCACGTTCATGCATAGCCTCTGCAATGCGACCTACGCAGGCATCCACAGTGCTTACAGCCTTTATCGCTGCATCTAGTTTGCCGGTATGACCAACCATATCACTGTTGGCAAAATTCAAAATGATCAAATCAAATTTGCCTGTTTTAATGGCTGCTACCAATTTGTCAGTGACTTCGATGGCACTCATTTCTGGTTGCATGTCATAAGTAGCCACTTTCGGAGAAGCAACTAAAATACGTTCTTCACCTTGATAAGGTTTTTCCTCGCCACCATTAAAAAAGAAGGTAACATGGGCATATTTTTCTGTTTCCGCAATCCTAAGCTGAGATAGACCCGCTTTTTCAAAAACTTCGCCTAAGGTATTTTTAAGATATTGTGGTGTATAGGCAATCGCAACGGGTAGCTTATCCTCATACTGAGTTAAAGTAGCAAAGTGTAGAGGGAAATAACCATTACAACGCTCAAAGCCACTAAAATCCGGGTCCACAAATACATGGGTCAATTCTCGTGCACGGTCAGGACGGAAATTGAAGAAGATGACCCCATCATTCGCTTTAATACCACAATCACCGCATCCATCAATCACTGTGGGCAACACAAACTCATCTGTTTTGCCCAAGCTATAAGACTGTTTAATGGCCGCAGTTGCGGTTGGAGCACTGGCGCCTCGGCGGCAAACCATCCCATTATAAGCTTTTTCCACTCGTTCCCAACGTTTATCACGATCCATAGCATAATAACGTCCAGCAATGGTGGCAATGCTGCCAACACCGATTTTAGTCATTTGAGCTTCTAGGGCTTGAATATAACTAAGCGCGCTCGAAGGAGGTACATCACGACCATCTAAGAAAGCATGAACATAGACCTTCGTAAGACCATGACGTTTCGCCAGTTCTAATAATGCATACACATGATCAATATGACTATGTACACCACCATCTGACACCAAACCCATTAGGTGCAGGGCGCCATCACTCACTTTGGCTTCCTCAACTACCTTTACCAGTACTGGATTGGCAAAGAAGTCACCGTCCCGAATTGCCTTCGTGATACGAGTTAATTCCTGATATACAACCCGTCCAGCACCAATATTTAAATGTCCGACTTCCGAGTTACCCATCTGACCGTCAGGTAACCCTACAGCTTCACCAGAGCAAGTCAGTGTCGTGGTCGGATACAATTCGGACAGCAGTTTCATGTGGGGGGTATCAGCTCGGGTAATTGCATTATACGAATCTTGCTCACTGCCTACACCCCAACCATCGAGAATCACAAGTGCAATCGGTGCTTTTAACTTACTCACCAAAAACGCCCCCTAAAATTTAACAATCTTACTAAAACCAGCAGCATCAAGGGCTGCGCCACCAACAAGTGCACCATCAATATCGCTTTTGCCCATGAGTTCTGCAATATTATCAGCTTTTACACTACCGCCGTATTGTATACGGGTTTTATCAGCAGCTCCTTGCCCAAATAGTTCAGCCACTGTGCGGCGAATAAATGCACATACATCATTTGCCTGATCAGAAGTCGCAGTGAGGCCCGTACCAATGGCCCAAATTGGCTCATAAGCAATGACAACTGTCCCAACTTGATCTGCAGTCAAGCCTTCAAGACCTTGGCGTACTTGTTTACCAACAAGTACTTCCGTGGTACCGGCTTTTCGTTCTTCCAAAGATTCGCCAACACACATGATTGGAATCAATTTAGCTGCCAATGCTGCTTTCACTTTCTTATTCACAGTTGCATTTGTCTCAGCAAAATACTGACGACGCTCTGAATGGCCAACCAATACATATTCGCAACAAACGTCACGTAGCATCTCTGCGGTGATTTCACCAGTGAAAGCACCTTTCTTTTCCCAATGCATGTTTTGTGCACCAAGATGAATGTTGGTACCAGCTAAGGCGCTTGCCACAGTACCTAGAGTTGTAAATGTAGGACACACGACAATATCTACATTGTTAGCATTGGCAGTCAATTGAGCAAGTTCTTTTACCAAAGCTGCGCCTTGCGCACCTGTATTGTGCATTTTCCAGTTACCAGCAATAATCGGTTTACGCATCATTAATTTCCCCCCACCATATTTTCTTAGCTTACTTATCAGCGAGAGCTGCAATACCTGGCAGCACTTTGCCTTCTAAAAATTCTAGTGAAGCACCACCACCAGTGGAAATATGGGTAATCTGATCGGACAATCCTGTTTTTTCTAGTGCCGCAATGGAATCGCCACCGCCGACAATACTCGTTGCACTAGACGCAGCTACAGCTTTGGCTACGGTTTGTGTACCATGGGCGAAAGCATCCATTTCAAATACACCCATTGGGCCATTCCAAACCACAGTTTTCGCATCAGCTAAAGATGCTGCATAAGTTTTCGCCGTATCCGGTCCGATATCAAGAACCATCCACTCGCTTTCAATAGCCTTCACTGCTACCACCTTATGCTGGGCATCAGCCGCAAATTTGTCTGCAATCACTACATCAGTAGGTAGTAGTAAATGAACGCCTCGTTCTTTAGCAATACCAATCAAACTCTTAGCTAAGTCTACCTTATCAGCTTCGAGGAGTGATTTACCAATATTATAACCTTGGGCCGCGAGAAAGGTGTTCGCCATACCGCCACCAATGATTAAGGTATCCACTTTTTTCAGCAGATTTTCAATAACGCCGATTTTATCAGACACTTTAGCACCACCAATAATCGCGACAAAAGGATGAACTGGATTGGCTACCGTCTGGCCAACGAAGATAATTTCTTTTTCCATGAGTAGCCCAGCAACTGCTGGTAGATATTTAGTAATACCTTCTACGGAAGCATGAGCACGATGAGATACACCAAAAGCATCATTGACTACAATATCAGCGAGTCTTGCTAGTTGCTTAGCAAATTCCGGATCATTTTTTTCTTCGGCTTTATGATAGCGAAGATTTTCTAGCATTAAAATTTGTCCTGGTTTTAAGTCTTTGGCAAGAGCTTGCGTCTCAGGACCAATGCAATCAGCAGCAACTAGGATTTCCTTGCCAAGTAAGATAGAAAGTCTTTTTGCGACAGGTGCTAAGGAGAATTCAGGCACGACTGCCCCTTTAGGACGTCCTAAATGACTGGCGATGATGATTGCAGCATTTTGATCCAATAAATATTTTAGGGTTGGCAACGTGGCCCGAATACGAGTATCCTCAGTGATATTGCCTGCTTTATCCATGGGAACATTATAGTCTACGCGGATAAATACTTTTTTACCATTAACATTGATGTCTTTTATGCTTTTCTTTTCCATATGTATTACCTCCCAAAAAGGGCCACACAAGTGTGACCCTTTTCTATTATATGGCTCTATTATAGACCTTTTGTAGCGATGAATGCAACTAAGTCAACAACACGGTTGGAATAGCCCCACTCATTGTCATACCAAGAAACAACTTTAGCCATAGTGCCATCAATGACCATTGTTGACAATGCATCAATAATGGAAGAATTAGGGTTGCCATTGAAATCTTTGGATACTAAAGGTTCTTCGCAGAATGCCAATATACCTTTCAATGGGCCTTCAGCAGCCGTTTTAAGTACAGCATTAATTTCTTCAGCAGTCGCTGTTTTTTCAAGTGTTACGACCAAATCCACAACAGAAACGTTAGGAGTTGGAACACGCATAGCGAAACCATTCAGTTTGCCTTTGAGTTCAGGTAATACAAGTGCTACTGCTTTAGCAGCGCCAGTTGTCGTTGGAATGATCGATAGACCAGCAGCGCGAGCACGACGAAGATCAGAATGTGGTAAGTCAAGAATATTTTGATCGTTTGTGTACGAATGTACAGTCGTCATCAAACCATGTTTGATACCAAATGTATCATTCAATACTTTAGCAAAAGGCGCTAAGCAGTTGGTCGTGCAAGATGCATTCGAAATTACATGATGATTTTTAGCATCATATTTATCTTCGTTAACGCCCATAACGATCGTGATATCTTCGTTTTTACCAGGTGACGATATAATTACTTTCTTCGCACCAGCTGCAATATGAAGAGCGGCTTTGTCTTTAGCAGTAAAGAGGCCCGTGGACTCTACTACGACTTGGACGCCAAGCTCGCCCCAAGGCAATTTAGCTGGATCGCGCTCAGCCAGTACTTTAATCGTCTTGCCATTAACGACAATATCCTTACCTTCAACTTTAACTTCACCAGCAAACGCACCATGTACTGAATCATATTTAAGCAAATGAGCCAACGTCTTAGCATCTGTCAAATCATTTATAGCCACCACTTCCACCGCTGGATTGTTTATTGCTACACGAAGTACATTACGACCAATACGTCCAAAGCCATTAATACCTATTTTAGTTTTCATTGTTGAAAAACCTCCTATTATATAATATATTTTTTGGCAATTTGCCAGGACTTACAAGATTTATATGATACTCTGAATAGCTCTGGCAGCAGACTCGTCTGTAATAAGTACATCCTGCCCACCTGCATTGGTAACAGCTATAATAGCCTCGGCCTTGCTACGGCCACCAGCTACTGCAATAACCAAACCAATGTCCGCCAAATTATCCAGTTGTAACCCTACACTATTTGTTATATGCACATGTTTACCTGTTAGTGTACAGTAGTGACCTAAAGCTTCACCAACTGCTCCACTCTTGATCAGTGCTGTAACAAATTCTTCATCACAGCCACGCCTAACAGCCATTTCTCTAGCCTGGCCGATACCATGAATAACAACATTAGCCTGCTTAATCATCTCTGTTACACTGTGAATGTTACTATGATCAGCGAGCATCGCGCCTAACATGTCTTCACTGACGCCGTCAGGCACATGTAACATGCGGTACTTGCCGCCAAGTTTGGTCGCCATGGTAGCTGCGATGGTATTAGCCTGATATTCCACCTGTTCGCCAAGTCCACCCCGGGCTGGTACAACAGTAATGTTTGGTCGACTAAAATTAATCGTTTCAGCAACGTTAGCCATCACTGTTCCACCACTGACTGCCACAATCATATTATTATCCGTTAAGTAGTGATCTAATACATTGGCTGTGGCCCGCCCAAGTTCACGAGTCACCATCTGATCAGCCTCACTATCACCAGGAATAATAATAACTTGATCAATCCCCAGTTTTTCGGACAGCTGGGTTTCCAGCGTGGTTAAGCCATGAAGTATTTTAATGTATTCTGCTAAATCAATCTGCAAGAGCTTTCCTTCTGGCGTTAATGTAATACCAATTGGCGAAAAATCTACCAAACCGGCATTTTTTAAAAAATCCACCTGAGCTCGCACAGATCGTTCACCCTTTGCCAAGATAAATGCCAGGGCTCGTCGTCCTACAGGCTCAGCATATTGAATATGCCGCAGGATATCATATCGCTCTGCAATTAACGCAATGAGCTCAGGAGCAATTTTACGATGAAGTTGAGCCGTTTTTTTCCACATTATTTTTCCTTCTGGGACACTCCATGTCCCGCTGGTACAAATTTTGTCCCAGTGCTATTAAAAAAAATATAAATCATACTCTTATTGTTAGTTTTCGTCATAAAATAGATTATTCCTGCTTCATGACAAAAGAAACTGTATAATATTATATTTTTTATTAAATTTACTTAGCGAGCATTAATTGTCCCATTATATACTAGTCCACGAGTCGCATCAACAGTAACAATAGTACCATCAGTTAGAAGAGTGGTCGCGCCATCCACACCAACAATGACAGGTATACCATAACTAATACCAACAATGGCCGCATGAGAAGTCAGTCCGCCTTCTTCCGCAATGATGGCCGATGCTCTCGCAGCATATTTAGCCGTTTGCTCATCAATGCAAGCAATCGCTAACACATCACCAGGCTTAAATTTTTCTTCTACATCTTTAATGGAGCGAGCGATGCAAACTTTCCCAGTAACAGCAATTCGACCGATACCGACACCACGTACGAGGATATTACCCACAACATGTACTCGAATCATATTGGTCGTACCAGTCCCAGCTGCATGAGTATGAACACCAGCAGTAAGGACAACTAAGTCACCTTCTTTGACAATACCTGAAGATATTGCACTCGTAATTGCATTTTCCACCATTTCATCACTATTGTTTGAAACAGCGCGCAGTACTGGTTGCACTCCCCACATAATAAGCATTTTGCGGACCACTCTCTCATTGGGAGTGACAGCCACAATATGAGCTCTTGGGCGATATTTAGACACCATCCTAGCAGCATAACCTGTTTGCGTATCTGTAATAATAGATGCTGCATTTAATTCATGAGCAACTTGTACTGTCGCATGACTAATCGCTTCTGTTGTCGTACGCTGGCCAATTGTTCCTTTGCCATGTAGCATTTCACTATATTTTAGCGCTTCTTCAGTGCGAATAGAAATTTTAGCCATAATTTCTACTGCTTCCACTGGATAATTACCATTGGCAGTTTCACCGCTGAGCATCACAGCATCAGTACCATCGAGAATGGCATTGGCAACATCACCTGCTTCGGCGCGTGTTGGCCGGGGATTACTAATCATAGATTCTAGCATTTGCGTTGCCGTAATAACAGGTTTGCCCAATTTATTACATTTCTCAATAATCATTTTTTGTACTAGTGGTACTTCTTCAGTAGGAATTTCTACACCAAGATCACCTCGAGCTACCATGATACCATCAGAAACTTTGATAATTTCATCAATATTCTTTACGCCTTCAGCATTTTCAATTTTAGAAATAATATGGATATCGCAGTTCACATCTTCTAGTAATTTTCTAATGGCTAACACATCAGCAGCGCGCTGAATAAAGGAAGCAGCAATAAAATCCATACCATCTTCTGCGGCAAATAATACGTCTTTTATATCTTGCTCAGATAATGGTGGTAAGTTTACCGATACACCTGGCACTGCTACACGCTTTCGGTTACTGACGACACCAGTATTAAGTACTGTCGTATGAATATCATCGCCTTCAACAAAATCAACATTTAGAGATATTAAACCATCAGCCAATAGGATTTGATTACCTGCTACAACTTCTTGAGGTAGAAACTTGTGATTTACAGAACAAATTTCTTTGGTTCCTTCTACATCTCTAGAAGTGATAATGAATTTTTGCCCCTGCTCAATGGTCGCTTTCCCTTGTATAAAATCGCCAAGACGCATCTCTGGACCTTTTGTATCTAGGAGTATGGCTACTGGTTTGTTTACCCGTCTTGCAGCAGCGCGAACCATTGCGATGCGCACGCTATGCTCTGCATGATTACCATGGGAAAAATTAAACCTTGCTACATTCATACCAGCTTCAATCATGTTTTCTATAATACCTGGTTTTTCAGTAGTAGGCCCCATCGTACAAATTATTTTAGTCTTTTTCATCATATTGTTCTATTCACTCTCTCTCATTACTACATTTTTTACTATTTGAGTCACTATTCTAAGTATATCACTACCGCACTTTTATGTCGCAATGAAACCATTTACTACAATATCATATCCACGTTTAGCTGGAATCGTTCCACTAATAAAGGCTTCAGCTAAACGTGTGAGGAGTGTTTACAAACTCCCTGTAGTTTCACTCAGTAATGATGATAATATACTAATGAATCTCATTGTTGTCAAACAATTTTTTTATATTGAATCAACTATGCATCAGAAGCGTGATAATAAGATTCTAATAATCCAGTTTTACAGAAGTAATACCTTCAATACTGAGCAAACCGATTGTCACATCATTAATATTTACGCCTTTAGGCATATATATTCTAATGATTATCCCTAAGAGATGCTCTTTTTCTTTAATTTCAATATCCTTGATATGTATGCCATGAATACCAAGCAGTGATCCAATTTCTCCGATTTGCCCTAACGTATCTGTTGTTGTAATATACAAACTTACCAGTGATTTATAGTCCTTATCCTCTAAGCGGGATAAAATAGTCAGCGTTAATAATACCAACCCCGTCGTCATTAATGCGCCCATATAATAACCACTGCCTATGGCTAGACCCACACCCGATACTACCCACAAACTAGCTGCCGTTGTCAGTCCTTTAATTGTCGGGCCATCCTTTATGATACTACCTGCACCCAAAAATCCGATACCACTGACTACCTGGGCAGCCAATCTACTGGGATCAGCATTCGTAAACCCTTGCACAGATTCATATATTTTAATCGATAATATCATGATCAGACAAGATCCTATCGATACTAAAATATGAGTCCGCAAACCCGCTGTCTTACGATGCGCCTCCCGTTCATAACCAATAAGTCCGCCCAAAATGCATGACATTAACAACCGAATCGCCATTTCCCATTCTACAGTCACCCTATACAGCCTCCTTGTATTCAAAAAAAAATGATATACCGTTACTTTAGCCCCTCTAAGACTCCTACTATTATAAGGAGGTGCAACTTTTTAGTTTCAATCTATACAGAGTATATCATACATTTTTTTCTGCATATATAAAATAATTGACAACATTATATATAACAATTATATAATCATACTATATACATATGGAACACTTTAGGTTCAGGCTTGAATTATATGAAAAAAGCATCGATCAAATTTAAGTAATGACAATTCATATTTTTAATGTTATACTCAATAAAATTAATATAAGTCGTTGGCAATGACGCCATGCGGTTCTAGTCTTACTAGGATGCATGGTGTCTATTTTTTTACCTGGTCAACTTTTCTTATGTAAGGTTTATGAAAGGGGGAATTTCATGATAAAAGTACAAGGACTCAATAAATATTTTGGTTCTCTACATGTTTTAAAAGATATTAATCTCACCGTAGGTAGTGGCGAAAAAGTCGTTGTGATTGGTCCAAGCGGATCAGGCAAGAGTACACTCATTCGTTGCATGAACTTGCTAGAAGTGCCAAGTTCCGGGCAAATTTTTATTGATGATGTTGATATTACGGCTCCGAAAGCACCGATTACACAAATTAGACAATCAGTGGCCATGGTTTTTCAGCAGTTTAACCTGTATCCACATAAAACAGTGTTGGAAAATTTGACGTTGGCCCCCATCATGATCAAAAAAGTATCCCGTGATGAGGCCAATGAATCGGGTCTGGCCTTTCTAGAACGAGTGGGCCTCAAAGATAAGGCCGATGCCTATCCGGCCCAACTCTCTGGTGGTCAGCAACAACGGGTGGCCATTGCCCGCGCCCTGAATATGAAGCCTACGATTATGCTGTTTGATGAACCAACTTCTGCTCTTGATCCCGAAATGATACAAGAAGTGCTAGATGTTATGGTAGATCTAGCCAAGGAGGGAATTACAATGGTCGTCGTTACCCACGAAATGGGGTTTGCCCGCCAAGTCGCCGATCAAGTTATTTTTATGGATCAGGGGCAGATTCTCGAGAAGGGTTCACCAGAACACTTTTTTGTCAATCCTGAACATGATCGCACTCAGTTATTTTTAAGCCGTATTATTCGCTAGTTATTATTTTTTAAAAATTAATATGGAGGTCATTGTAGTGAAAAAAATCTATGTTCTACTGGCCAGTTTAGTTTTGATGCTGGCACTGCTGGTTGCTGGTTGTGGCTCAAGTGATACAAAACCGACTGCAACAACAAACGGTGTAACGGCTGATGTGAAAGCAATTCAAGATCGCAACGTACTTAAAGTCGGGGTTAAAGTAGATGTTCCTAAATTTGGTTTCAAAGATCCTAAAACCGACCAAATCGATGGATTTGAAATTGACCTGACAAGAGCATTAGCCAAGAAAATTTTGGGTGATGAAAGAAAGATTGCCCTGCAGGCCGTTACTGCTAAAACACGTGGCCCTTTACTTGATAATGGGGAAGTTGACTTGGTTATTGCAACTTTTACTATTACTGAAGAACGTAAAATGAGTTATAATTTTTCAGATCCCTATTTCACTGATGGTGTTGCCCTAATGGTAAAGAAAGACTCCGGCATTAAAGATCTAAAAGGGCTCGATGGTAAAAAGATTGGTGTTGCTCAAAGTGCGACAAGTAAAAAAGCGATCCAAGAAGAAGCTGATAAACTGGGAATAAAAATTTCGTTCTTGGAATTTGGCACCTATCCCGAAATCAAAACGGCCCTCGATGCTGGGCGGGTTGATTGCTTTAGTGTTGATGGAGCTATTTTATTTGGTTATTTAGATGACTCCACTGTTATTTTGGCTGATCGCTATACTCCACAGAAATATGGCGCTGCGAGTAAGAAAAGCAATGAAGGATTGGCAAAAATGGTGAACGATACAATCAATGAAATGGAAAAATCAGGTGAACTCGATAAAATGATTCAAAAGTGGGGACTTAAATAGTGCCAGGTCCTTTCGCAGGATTTAAGTGGTTAGCTCTAGTGAATGATTGGTCCATTTTTGCCGAAGGTTTTATGCAAACCATTTTGTTATCCGTCCTAGCGTTAACACTCTCCTTGCTACTGGGCATATTTTTCGGGTTGCTGGGGACATCAGATGTAAAAATATTGCGAGTGTTTAATCGTATCTATGTGGAATTTATCCAGAATACGCCGTTGGTTATTCAGATATTCTTCTTATATCATGTGCTGCCCCATGTGGGTATTATGTTGCCGGTGTTTGTTGTCGGTGTACTGGGGGTTGGTGCTTATCACGGTGCGTACATTGCCGAAATTGTGCGAGCAGGTGTGGAATCTATACCAAAAGGTCAACGAGAGGCTGCCTATTCCCAGGGATTTTCCTATTGGGGGGCTATGCTCCATATTGTACTGCCACAAGCCAAAAAGATCGCTTATCCAGCCTTAACCAATCAAGCTGTGAGTTTGATTAAAAATACATCAGTACTAGCGATGGTCGCAGGTGGAGATCTTATGTATCATGCCGACTCTTGGTCGAGTAACACTTTATATTATGGTCCTGCTTATATTGTCACTGGACTTCTCTATCTGTCACTGTGCTTTCCCCTCGCAATGTATGCTAGAAAGCTAGAGCGCAATGTGGAGGCAACATCATGATTCAAGAATTGTTTCAATATGAATTGTTTCGATTTATTGGGCAGGGGCTATTGACAACACTACATATTGCAGTAAGTTCCATTCTTCTCAGTATGATTTTCGGCGTTTTCCTGGGCATCGCTCGGTATTCTAGGCACGTTCTTTTTAGTCATGTTGCTGCCGCCTATATTGAGATCGTACGTAATACACCCCTCTTGTTATTTATTCTGGGAATTCGTTTTATGACAACTCTGCCGCCAATTTACGCTGGGATTACAGCAATGACTATTTTTTCCACAGCCATTATTGCTGAAATTGTAAGGGGTGGTCTGAACTCCGTTGATAAAGGTCAGTGGGAAGCGGCTAAAGCCCAAGGCTTTACTTATAGTCAAATATTGATTCATATTATTTTACCACAGGCGTTACGCAATACCATACCACCGTTGGTCTCTCAATTTACGACCATCATCAAAGATACTTCTTTTGTGTGGGCCGTCGGTATTGAAGAATTAACAGGAAAAGGTATGATTATTATGGGGCAATACGGAACAACAGCTCAAGTATTCGCCATCTTTTCAATGATTGCCTTCACTTACTTTATCCTTAATTATGCTCTATCGGTTTTCGCCCGTTATCAGCAACGAAGATTGCTCTGTAGAAGTTATTAAAATAGCAATCAGGCAAGCAAGGAATCAATCCTTACTTGCCTGATTGCTATTTTAATATCTTTTGCGTTTCGCCGACGACATGATACCTAGCTCTTCTCGATATTTGGTAACTGTACGGCGAGATATTTTTATGCCATGTTGGCAGAGAATATCAGATAAAGCTTGATCGCTAAACGGACTGCCGGACTCTTCCCCAGTAATGAGTTCTTTAATTTTCTGCTTAACCTTAGTTGCTGATACATCCTGTCCGCCAGTGCTATTATGCACAGCTGTTGAAAAAAAGCTACGCATACTCACCAGGCCATGAGGAGTATCCACATATTTATTGGCGATCGCCCGACTAACAGTTGATTCATGAACTGCCACCTGCTCAGCCACTTGTTTCATAATGAGGGGACGCAAAAACTTCATCCCATGGTTAAAAAAGTCCTGTTGTAATAAAATAATAGCTTCCATAACATTATATAAAGTACGGCGACGCTGCTCAATGCTTTTCATCAGCCAAACAGCTGAATTGAGCCTTCCTTCAATAAATTTTCTGGATTCAGGATCTGCATCCATTGCCACCCGGCGATAATAAGGATTGATTGTCAGCCTAGGAGTATTGGTATCATTTACTATAATAACATATTTTCCATTCACCCGTTCAACAGTAATATCAGGCGTAATATAGCTAGACTGTTCTTTGCCAAATGCGCGCCCTGGTTTAGGATCAAGGGTGCGAATGATATCCACTGCCTCCTGCACCATATGGGCATTACATCCGAATTTTTCACCAATTATTTTATAACGCCCTGCTGCTACATCAGGTAAATGCTCTGCAATGATAACTTCAACTAACTGATTATGAATGCCTTTCTGCTCAAGTTGCATCGCAAGACATTCCTTTAAATCTCGGGCACCCACGCCAAGCGGGTCAAAAGTTTGAATCAATTTCAACACTTCAGTAACAACATCTTCAGATATGGAGTAGGCAATAGCCGCCTCCCTCACAGTACAACATAAATACCCATTATCATCAATACAGCCAATTAGATAGTTACCGACGGCCTTGGTGGCCGCGTCTCGCACTGCCAAATGTAACTGTAATTCCAAATGTTCATGTAGGGTCACATTGTTTTTTACATACACCTCAAAAGGCTGGTTGTCATCTGCTACTACATGCTCAGATTTTCTGTCGATCCCTTCATTAAAGTAATCAGCCCAGTTAAAATAATCATCGAGAGGCTCATTTTCCCTAGGTTCTTCTTCGTAAGCGGACTCCTCCGATTGATCGGGCTCATCCTCATCTTTATCGGCTATTTCCAATACAGGATTTTCTAGAATCTCTTCTGCGATCACTTCAGATAATTCCATTGCTGACAACTGTAATATAGCAATCGCTTGGCGTAGTTCAGGTGTCATCATTAACTTTTGGTTCAAATCTAATTTGAGGACATGGTCTAGATTCATCAGCAAAAACCTCCTCTATGAGCCTCAGCATATCCAAGGCAATTGATCATCAATAAGCATATTCAGTAAAAGCAGACCACTCGCCTATACTTTTCCGATATTAGCTCTCTATACTATTTTCCGCTTTCTAGCATCAATATAGCCTGAATCATGATGGCACATTCTAGTCGTTTTTTTTGCAGTTCACAGCCGATTTTGTACGGTTGATTAATATCCTTATTAAACAAATCCGCATTGGCATGACAACCACCACCACAATAATAACGTGCCCAGCACTCACGGCACTCTTCTTTATTCAGCACATGAGCCTGACGGAATTTGTTAGGCAGCTGCGTATTTTTCACACCATCAACTACATTGCCGAGTAAAAACTCTTCCCGACCAACAAACTGATGGCACGGATACAAATCCCCCTCAGGAGTCACAGCTAAATATTCATGCCCAGCGCCACAGCCACTCAGCCGTTTAGCCACACATGGACCGTTATTGATATCCAGATTAAAATGGAAAAAGTCAAAACCTTGTCCATTTTGTTTGCGCTCTAAATATACCTTAGCCAGTTTATCATATTCTTCAAACAACTTAGGCAAATGTTCTTCCGTCAGCGCATACTTACTATCTTTACTCACAACAGGTTCAACCGATAACTGGGTACACCCAAGGTCCGCCATGTCAAGAACATCAGCGGCAAAATCCAGGTTACAGGCCGTATAAGTCCCGCGCAAATAATAATTTTCGTCATTCCGCGAGGTAATAGCTTTGGTCACATTTTGGAGGACCATATCATAGCTACCTTGACCATTGGCAAAAGGACGCATGTTATCATGAACACTCTGGCGCCCATCTAAACTCAGCACTAGGCTAATATTATTTTCATTCAGATACTGAGTAATCTCATCATTGAGCAATACCCCATTGGTCGTGAGTGTTAACTTGAATTGTTTTCCAGTTTCAAGTTCGCGACGTCGCACATAGGCCACAGCATGGCGAACAGTATCCATATTCATTAAGGGTTCGCCACCAAAAAAGTCAATCTCGCTATTGATCCGCGATCCACTATTTTTAATAATAAACTCAATAGCCTGCTCGGCCACGTCTTTGCTCATCATTCCTCGGTCATGACCGAAATCCCCTGTACCAGCAAAGCAGTAACCACACCGCAAATTGCAGTCATGAGCTACATGTAAGCACAATGACTTAACCAAAGGTTTTTGACTAAACGTCAAAGGCACTTCTAGCATTGGCGTAAATAACTTCTTATCAGCCATTAATTGGTGCAATTCGGATAACACCTCAGTCAGTTCACTCCCAGCATACTGACCAGAAAATGCCCTAAGCACTGCCTCATCATTACTACCATCAAAAACATCCATCATATCATAAACCATTTTATCTACAACATGGATAGCACCACTATTTATATCCAGCACAATATACAAACCATTCGCGTAAAACTTATATATATTCATTTCTTTCACCTTTATAATAAATTATTTGTTCAAAAATTAAGCCCCTTGCCGAAATACTACGACAAGGGGCTTTTTTCCTTGCGGTCTATTTTTTGCAGACCTGATTGCCAACGGTGCATGATGTCTTGCAGGCCGATTGGCAGGAAGTCTGACATTCGCCACAACCACCAGTATATGCAGTTTCTTGCAGAGAAGCTTTATTAACAGTAATAATATGCTTAGCCATAATGAAATCCCTCCTTGCCTCATAATTTATTTGTTGCTTCATCTATTTTATACGTTTTCGAGATAGTAATCAATAGCAATTATAAGAAAAGCAGGTAAATAGCATGCGCTATTTACCTGGTGCGATAATTAATTTTATCGGCAAATTAGAAGCTCCTGGTGGACTGAAGGTCAGCCATAGTGACTTTCCACCTTCATATGTTCCAATATAGGCGCTATCATTACCCGTAGCACCAAAGGAACTTTTATTAGCAGGTGTTCCGATATTGTACACTTCCTGATGACGATAGTTCACGCCTAGCCAGCCAGCATATTCCCCGCCTCTAGGATTAAGATAATATGACATTTTACCATTAGCAGTGGACGGTACAAATATCTTGTACATAATACCATAATTTCCATAATTGGTTGTCTTCGTACCATCCGTGGCATCAATTCCGGTAACATAAGGGTCAAGCTTATTATCAGCCAGTGTAACGGCTACAGCCCCATGTTCTTCGGCATTATATGTCTTTTCCGGAATCATTAACCTATCTTTGCCGTCAAATGTGCCTCGCAAGCGATACTGGGCAATATCTGCTGGCAACACTTTAGCACTTGCCGCAAATTGCTGAATATCAGCATTGATTGGCATCATCATTACTTTTACGTTAACAGGGCCATCCGTCTTAAAATCATACATACCATTCACAAGCATGTTAGGCTGTACAATACTCTGCTCAAGACTCGGAATTAAACTCCTTGAGTCTTTTCCCGGCACTTCTAACAGATAAACATCATCACCCTTTAGATAGTCAAACTGTACTTTCTTGCCAACTTCTAGAAAATCATAACCAGGACCGCCTAAGCCATATTGATATACGGTAACATTGGCACTCTTGTCGGCACTATTTTCTAGCAGTACGACAATTTTCTTAGGCTCATTTGTACCATTTACATGGTGGAAAAATAGCCTTGTATCACCATTGACAACATCCTGATACATGATACCATCACCTGGCACAATCTCTGGGCTATCAGATAATAATAGCTTTCCTCCCGATGAGGATGTGGTGACTGCCCACTCAGGAAGATGTAAGCCATTGAATATAACCGTTGGCTGTATTTCTGCTGCCAGCGCTGTACTATGTAATACGACAACCATAATAATCGGCAATAAGCCAATTCTGAACCACTTCATGATGCTACCTCCTTTGGGGACATAGCATCATTATAACAAGATGTTAACGTTATGTAAAATGGTAAAATCAGTTCATTGCCAGCATTATCCGACAAAAACTTTGTTTATTTCCAGTTTACTATAGATATTGATCCACAGCAGAAACAGACGAAGTTCCCCAGCCCTATAAGTCTCCTGCATCCTTCGATAATACACAACTACTAGCAGCAGCGATTTCCCCCAGCAACATTGGACCAATGATCTCAAGCAAATAGGGATAAAATCTTTCCCTGAGGTCTGGACGTTTGAGGGCAAACTCAATGGTCGCCTCCAAGTATCCTTGCTTATCGCCTACATCATAGCGACGACCTTCAAATCTAGATGCATACACCGGCTTGAGAGTTGCTAATCTACGCAAGGCATCAGTAAGCTGGATCTCGCCCCCGCGACCAGGCGGTGTCTTTTCCAGCAGGTCAAATATTTCAGGCTCGATAATATACCGCCCTAACACTGCAAGCCTCGATGGCGCCTCGTCGATAGTAGGTTTTTCTATTAAATCCATTGCTCGCCATAATTTTTTTTTGACCATCAATGGTTTTACTATCCCATAGCTCGATACCTTATGAGCCGGCACTTCCTGTACCCCAATAATCGTCCCACCGTATTCTTTATGAATATCCATCAACTGCTTTAAACACGGCACCTGAGCATCAATAATATCATCACCTAACAGCACTGCAAAAGGCTCGTTGCCAATAAACTGCTTAGCGCACAAAACGGCATGGCCAAGGCCTTTTGCTTCTTTTTGCCGAATATAGTGTATCCTAACCTTTGATAGTTCTTGCATTTGTCCAAGGAGTTCATGTTTACCTTGCTCCTTCAACGTAAGTTCAAGCTCGATGGATCGATCGAAGTGATCTTCAATGGCGCGTTTATTACGGCCAGTGATGATTAGAATTTCTTCAATTCCGGATTGGATAGCCTCTTCAATAATGTATTGAATGGCCGGTTTGTCTACAATGGGGAGCATCTCTTTAGGCTGAGCCTTGGTGGCAGGAAGGAAACGAGTTCCTAGACCTGCGGCGGGGATAATCGCTTTACGAATGTTCGAGATATTCATCATGAATATATCCTCCTGATTTGCCGAAATACATGAATACATGAAGAAAGGTAAATCTCATCATCTTAGATATTCCTCAAGCGCCTCCTGCCATGTTCTCATCGGATCACCAACGGTCATACGCAGCATATAATTATCTAATACAGAATGCATCGGCCTTTTTGCTGGACGAGGGAATTCAGAAGTGGTAACAGGTATGATCTCAACGTCTTTACCTGCCTGCCGAAAAATTTCACAAGCAAACTCATACCAGGAACACTGTCCCTGGCAAGTAGCATGATAAGTACCATAAGCATTATTTGATAATAATTTAAAAATCACACGAGTCAGATCGACTGTAGAAGTTGGCGTCCCCACCTGATCATGCACCACACGCAACGTATTATTCGTTTCAGCCAATTTAAGCATAGTACGGACAAAATTATTGCCATCGCCATATAGCCAAGCTGTACGCAAAATATAATGTCGCCCAACAATCTGGCGAACTATTTCTTCCCCCTGCCATTTGGTATTGCCATATACGCTCTGCGGATTGACCTGATCAAACTCACGATATACCTCTTGCTTTTGCCCATCAAACACATAATCAGTACTTATATAGACCATCCGTGCCCCTGTTTCCAAACATCCGGCAGCGATATTTTGTGCTCCCACCACATTGACGCGAAAGGCACCATCCAGATCAGATTCCGCACCATCTACATTGGTATAAGCAGCACAATGAATAACAACCTGTGGCTGTACCTCACGGAAATATGACATCACAGCCTTACCATTCGTAATATCAAGGGTATCACAATCAGTCAATACCAACTCATGCTCAGATCCTTGCCTAGCAATCTCTCTGCCGAGTTGTCCATTAGACCCTGTTACTAATATCTTCATTATACTATTCCTCCATTACTGGTAAGCGTTCAATCCAAATATCTTTAAGGCGTGAATACACTTGATCTTTATCCGATAATACAATCTCTTTCAAAGGCCATTCAATACCAATGTCGGGATCATTCCAAATAATTCCTCCCTCAGCACTTGGCGTGTATATATCAGTACATTTATAGGTAAAATAAGTAGTCTCACTGAGCACACAAAAGCCGTGAGCAAAGCCTTGAGGAATCCACAACTGCCGATGATTTTCACCGGATAAATTCACACCGACCCACTGACCAAAAGTTGGTGAACCAACACGAATGTCCACTGCTACGTCAAAGACTTCTCCCTGTACAACGGATACCAATTTTCCCTGAGTGTGGGGCTGTTGATAATGAAGCCCTCTAAGCACTCCTCGAGTTGAAAATGATAAATTATCCTGAACAAACTTATCCCTAATACCAATCGCCTCATACTTTTCCTGTCGCCAAGTTTCCTGAAAAAAGCCCCGTTCATCACCAAATACTTTGGGCTCTAGAATGAGCACGCCTGGCAAATTCGTCTCAATAACCTTCACTAAGTATCACCCCTAAATATATATATTTGCTCAAAGAGATCTCCCACTTGGCAGACATCTTGTTACTGTTCGCCAGCTAACTGTAAAAGATATTTCCCATAGCCATTTTTTTTCATGATATCACCTAAAATAATTAAGTCATTCAACGAAATATACCCCATCCGATAGGCTATTTCTTCTGGACATGCCACCATCAGTCCTTGCCGTTCCTGTATGGTCGCAATATAATTTGATGCCTGTAGTAAAGAATCATGGGTACCTGTATCTAGCCAAGCATAACCACGACCTAATGTTTTAACCCGCAGTGCATCTTGCTCCAAATACAAACGATTTAAATCGGTAATTTCCAGTTCCCCCCTGACCGATGGTGTGAGTGACTTGGCAAAATCAACGACATGCCCATCATAAAAATATAGGCCAGTCACTGCATAATGCGACTTGGGCACTGCAGGTTTTTCTTCTAAACTCACAGCCTTCCCTTTTGCATCAAACTCAACTACCCCATAACGCTCAGGGTCCTTTACCCAATAGGCAAAAACCGTTGCGCCACTAGCCTGCTGAGTCGCATCCTGCAATTTCTGACTAAAGCCATAACCATAAAAAATATTATCCCCGAGGACTAGGGCGCAAGGATCGTTGCCAATAAACTTTTCACCAATTAAAAAAGCCTGCGCCAAACCATCAGGGCTGGGCTGGGAAGCATATGATAAATTAATGCCCCACTGTTCACCACTGCCTAATAAACTGCGAAAGTTCTCTTGCTCATGGGGTGTGGTAATTACTAAAATATCACGAATACCTGCGAGCATCAAAGTCGTTAAAGGATAGTAAATCATTGGTTTATCGTATACTGGCACTAATTGCTTGCTAATTGATTTCGTTATGGGATAAAGACGTGTTCCTGAACCACCTGCCAAAATTATCCCCTTAGTCACCGCCATTTCTCATTCCCCCCATTTCCCCGTCATCTTCTACTCCCCACTGCCTAACCGTTCCCGGCGATAGCTGCCATCCGTTACCCGTTTACACCATTCACCATTCTGTAAATACCACTCCACGGTTTTAATAATCCCTGTTTCAAAGGTTTCTGTTGGGACCCAGCCCAATTCGTTTTGAATCTTAGATGCATCAATGGCGTACCGCCTATCATGACCTGGACGATCTTTAACAAAGGTTATTTGCTCACGATATGATACTCCATCAGCACGAGGCCTTTTATCATCAAGAACATCACATAAGGTATTAACGATACTCATATTAGTTTTTTCATTATGTCCACCAATATTATATTTTTCACCAGGCAATCCTTTATGTAGCACCGTTAAGATTGCACAGCAATGATCTTCAACATATAGCCAATCACGGATATTTTGGCCTGTACCATAAACAGGCAGTGATTTTCCCTCTAATGCATTTAAAATCATCAGCGGAATTAATTTTTCAGGAAAATGATATGGACCGTAATTATTGGAGCAATTCGTCATTAGCGTCGGCAAACCATAAGTATGATAATAGGCCCGCACTAAATGATCAGCAGATGCTTTGGAAGCCGAATAAGGAGAATTCGGGGCATAGGGAGTTTCTTCTGTAAAATAACCAGTCTCACCAAGTGAGCCGTATACCTCATCAGTGGAGATATGTAAAAATCTAAACTTATTCTTACTCTCATCTGAAAGACCGTTCCAGTATTTTCTTGCGCCTTCTAACAGCACAAAAGTTCCATTAATATTGGCCTGAATAAAAGGTGTAGGACTATCGATAGAACGATCGACATGGGACTCCGCGGCAAAATGTATAATAGCATCAGGTTGATATTTAGCAAAAATTTTCTCTACTAAATCCTGATTACAAATATCACCATGAATAAATGTATATCGAGAATCCTTTTCTACATCGCGCAATGAGTCTAAATTGCCTGCATATGTTAGATTATCTAAATTGATAATGTGTATCTTATCATTTGCCATCGCAATACGAATAAAATTATTGCCAATAAAACCAGCTCCACCAGTAACAATTACTTTCACTTTACAACCTCCATATTAAACTCCTGCAAACTCCATAGTTTATCATATTAGCAATACTCCAAAAACAAAACATCCATAGTAAAAAAACACCATTTTTATTGTTTCGGACACGACAACGTTCAACCTGGTAATCCCACATTTCGGAGGTCGTTATTTAATTAAAAGCAAACATTAATTATCGACAAATAAAACGATTATTAAAATGGTACATTAAGTTTTCCATATAATAAAAATTTATGACAAGGAAACTTACAATTTTTTCAGTAAGTGTTATAATAGGATGTTTCTTTCTCCAAGTCATACTTTTTGCAAATGTTGTTCCAATCTTCCCCAGACTCTTTCTATCGGATTATATTTGCTATGATACGGCAGATAATAGGCTAATATCACTTTTACGTTATATTTTACTAAAAACTCCATGATTCTTTCATAAATTACGTTCTGCGATTGTTATTTTCAGGTCCATTTTCTACCATAAATACTTTCCTATTCATTTAATGCAACGCTACTGACCCTCCTTATACTGTTGCTCCAGTAGCATCTTTCCATACTGCACCGTCCCACCAAATAGGTTTACCAAGTGTAGTATCAAAATGCATATAACCTGTATACAAACCTGTAGTTGGTCTATTAGCAGTCGAACTTGCACTTGTACCGATTTTAATCCATGAAGACCATGTTCCTGAATACGACCTAAAATAAACGGCGTTACTTTGTTGAGGAATATATATCTGAACAGTCGTTCCGTAGCCTTGGTTGACTATCAGTGTGCCATATTCATATGCATCGCTAGGGAAATTACTATAGCTAGAACCACTAGTAATTGTTATAAACTGCGTTTCTAGTGCATTGTTTAAATCCTTACTTAAAAGAGTTTGATTACCTTTTAATTGTGTTTTTGCATTTTTTTGTACAATATTTGTTACGGTAATAGAATCACTAGTTTTTGCAATAATATTGTCTACAAAAGCACCCTGTTCATATGGATATTGGCACATGGTTAGATTGTACGGAATACAAAGAAGACTATTTTTAACGTAATAATTTACATTAGTATCCCCTGAAAAGAATGTTATTGGATATTTCTGGGCAAGTGCTGGTGTGTATACACTAGTGTTATAAAGCACTAACAAATCTGAAATGCGGGCTATTTTCCCACTTGCTAATTTAAAAGGATATCGAATAGTATCTGCATAACATTGCGATATAGACATGAAACCATCTTGTATATTAAACATACAAGAATTTGGGATAAGATCTGCGAACTGTATCCAATGATGAATCCGTGTAAATAATCCGTCGCCTCCCCAAACTGCAGTTTCAACGTCCATAACAATAATGTCGTGAAATAAATTATCATGGCCGTTATTATAAATGGCAATGCTGCCTATATTTGCTTGACTGTTTCTAAATTGGATACTATGGGCTTCCAGCTCTGCCCCACCCAAGGAATTGTAACTTGTGACCAATCCTTTAGCTAAGAAATTTTTTATCCGAATGTCTGATATTTTAAAACCCATATACTGCGATATACTTATTATATTTTGTGTTAAGTTGTTACCATCCAACGTTCCACCGCTAATAAAAGGCTTACTACTTAGGCCTTCCAAACTGCGCTTGATGTAAGCATCGTTGTAAATAATCAAATCCTTGAGAGCCGTATTTGTAAAAATCCTAGCATTTTTAGATAGGTTTAAACTTGTTGAATTGTTATCAGTAATTGTTGAGGAAATAAGATAATCTCCGTCCGGGATTAAAACCGTCCCATCTTTTTTGTAATTAATTGCCGTTTGAATTGCCTCCGTATCATCTGTTATGCCATCACCTTTTGCACCAAAATCTTTTACATTAATAACACTCATATTGGAAAAATTAGGGTTTATTATACGTTTGTCTGCTATATTTTCGCTCGTTACACGCGTCTGGTTAGCCGCCACATTCACATTAGCCAAGGGTAATGATCCTAAAGGTAACGTAGGAGCAGAAAGAGAGCTGGTTGGCGTACCCTGTGCATGGGCAACTGCACCACCTGATATAACATAAACACTATCAATTCTTAGTAGTGTCACACTTGATGCAGATATTACTAAAAATGCAACAGCCGCTATAACATAGCGTAATCCACTTAACATATGAACCCCCCCTTTATTGATATTGTCATATTCGGTATTGATTAAGCTTACCTGAAACTCAAGTACATCGTATCCAATAATTAGATATTTTAATTATTTTTTGTGCCTTGAGTATAGCGAAAGGAATGATGGTTTAAATGAATGCTATGTCTTTTTCAACATGCTTAATCCGTTCTTAAATATGCCAAACAAATCCTTTTTCAACAATGCAAATGATATTACTAACGTAAGGATAATATATATTACAAATCCATAAATAGCATTAAATAGAAAACCACAAGCCAAAAATACAATAGTCTGTATAAAAGGATATATAAATTCAGCCACATTATATTTAATCCATTTAAAACTAGGATAACAAATCAAAAACCAAAAAATTGCTGATAATAATGTTCCAATAGCAAAAGCTTCTTTGCATGGATACATTTTAAAGCAAAGTACATTAAAAATGAACCCAACCAAAATTACTAAGACCAATTTCCAAAAATATTTTGTTTGCATCCGTTGAGCCTTATATAAATTAACATAGATACTCTTAATTATAATATAAAATATTTGTGATGCAAAAAGATAAAACATTACTTTTGTTGCATCCAAATATTGAGTTAAATATACTTCTAAAATAAATTTTGCAGGAAATGCACATGCAACGATCGTAGCAGCAAACAGCATTATATAATTTCTTACCTTTCTAATATCTTTTTCATCTTGATTTTGACAAAAGTAATTATATAAAGTAATTGTGACAGGTGCAATTGCAACATTCACAAAATTTTCCATAGTTACTGCAAATGCAAATTGTGCAAATGCCAGTGTATCCAGTAATGCCTTTACAAACCACTGATCTAAACTAGTTAAAACAATTGATGATAAGTTACCGCACATGAGCAAAAATCCCATTTTAATATTCGTAAATAATTCAGAAAAATAAAATTTAAAATAACTAAATTTCTGTTTACAGCCAACTGATATATACCATTCCATCACTATCCAAATTACCATATTTAATAAAACATAAGCAATTAAATACCAATAATAATTATCAGTATGAGCAATGAATAATATCACCATATTAATTGCAAAAGTTGCCCCCGCTGTTACATTGATTATCCTACCATATTTCCCAAATTCTCCAATTGCTTGATAAAGAGATTTAAAATACCCTATCATATTGAATGAAAGTATAGTTAAGGCAAAGGCTATAAATATAAAATCCTCCATAACACATCCTATGGCAACCATAAGAGTCGTCATGAAAAATTGAAATATTCTTAACGTTGACAAATTAGTATTTAAATCAGACCTGTCAATCTCATTAAAATTTTTTCCACCATATTTTAGATACATACCATCTACGTATCCCAAAGAAATTGCTCCAGCATAACTAACATACAATTGATACGTCTTAATGGCTGCATATGAATCAACTGACAAAAACTTAGGCAATACAAAATTCGTAATTAAACTAAATACTAAGTTAATGACGTTTGCCACTAAAACACTTATAATTCCGAATTTTAAGCTTTTCCCCATAGTTTACCTCTTTTACAAAATAGCATTTTTTTTTTAGAGGTAACCATGATAGATCCTCCAAAGCATTCTTATCATATAAATCAATTTCATTTTGTTTAATAAAATCCAAATCGATCCTTGAAAAATCAACGTTCAACAATTTTTGAATTATCTCCTCAGCAAATCTATACTTTATAACCGTAGCAGGTATCCCCCCTACCACACTATACGGAGATACATCTTTCACAACAACAGCTCCAGTTCCAACAACTGCACCTTGGCCAATTGTCACTCCCGACAAAATTGTTGATCCGTAGCCAATCCATATATCATCTCCCAAGACAATTGGGCCCTTTCCATAGGTTTCACATTGCCCATTAATGATTTTCTTCCTAAACGGAAATGTTGAAAAATGATTTGTACTATGTTCACCTGCCAATAAAAATCTTACATTATCCCCAATGCAGCAACAATGACCAATACGCAAACCAACATTCTCTTTACATCCAAAAGTAATTGCTTCAATCGGACCATATGTATAATTGCCAACAGATAACATATTAAGATCTAAATCAATACAGCTGACTAAATTTGTACTATTATGAGAATTTAAATTTCTCCATTCTCTTTGTTGCTCTGCAAGAATCCATTTTTGTTTCCACAAACGTAAAATTTTTCGCATATTCGACCTCTCTAGAATAATAGTATTGTAAGCGTAAAACCATATCCACCTAAGAAATTTTAAATCAGCCTCTTGACAAAGGGGTCCATTATACTTGGTCGCACCGAGAATTTAGTTAATAACTACTTTTACTTTTTTAAAACCAATTTAACATTTTGTAATATCATAATCCTGTATAACACATACATTATTACAATAGTCTGAAGCGATCTAAACATAATGACATCCATAAAAACTCTTTCTTCTATAGACATATACAACAACGGAAATGAAAAATATGCCCAAAATATTACATATATTCCAGAAGAAGTGCCTTTTTTAGCACAATTAAGAAGTTTTGTATATAAATAGCCAATAAAAAATAATATTATTGACATACCAATAAGTCCAAAATCTTGAATATATCGTCTTAATGGTGTATAAATATTAGTCAAGTAATCTCCACAGTAGATATATTCAAGTGAAATTATACTATCTGGTATTATAAAACCTAACTTTCGTAATCCAACAAAAATTCCTGACAAAGTATAAATACCAAAAAAATGTGTATTTGTATCCACTCCGTTTTTTTCAATATATTCATTAAGTGCATAAATTGAAGAGCTAAAATAATTCGAAAAATTATCAAAGAAGTTATCATAATGTAAGGATTTTTCTGTTAAAAAGCCTGCTCCATAAAAAGCCAAGATTGCAAGACAAGTTACTAATAGGCTTCTAAGTACTAATTTAAAATTATGTCGACGCGACCAATTTGTTTTCTTATAATGTAGTAGCAACAATAACATTATTACATATATAGCAAAGTTTAAAATCTTAGCTCTACCGCTCGTAAGCAAAGATACTGCTAAATAAACAATAATAATCAAATATTGAAATACACTTTTTGAAAGCTTATTGAAATAAATCTTATTATAAATAATTCTATAAGCTATAATATCTACAATACACTCACTTACTGTGAAACACACTTGTGCAAGATATGAAACATTTACATCATCATAAATTTTCGTATCCCTTACCATCATTAAGAATACAGCAGAGTTACTAGTTGATGACATTATCATTTCTACTGTGTCTCTATAATAAATTATGCCAGCAAAAATAACAAAAGCCAAGCAACTCAATGTATATACTTTGCTAATATTTATTATTCGATTTACCTCGGGTATAAATGCTTGTTTATATCTTTGAAATTTTACCTTTCTTGCTAAAAATTCACCTAAAACAATCATAATTATTGCAAGAAAAATCACAAGAAAGGTTTCTAAGTTTAAATCAAAATTCCATTTTTCGGAATAAATTAAAGCTATAAACATACTAAAGAAATACATACCGCATGTTAAAAAAGATGGGGAAAGTAGTTCTCCCTCAAACAACAAGTATATTAAACTCAATAAAGCAAATAATAATAACAACGCTAATAGTATCATTGTCTACACCTTTCTAGAAAACTGCATTTTTCTACTATCACTAATACCTTTAAAAATATTTTTAATTTTTTCTATACGTTGTTCCTCATAAATTACAACCAATAGAATGTATTTTATTAACCTAAAATACTCTTTAACTACATCTAAATGATGTTTGTGCTTTTTAATGTAGTACAAATGATTTCTTACAATATAATATTTTCTAAATGGCGAATGGTTATATACATTTTTTTCCTTACCGAGAAATTTTACAACTCTTGTTTTTCCAACCTCGTGAAGAACTCCTACATAATTTATACGTAGAACTTTATAACCATTTTTACGCATAGTTTGACACATATCAAAATCAACATAGTCAATAAACATTTTTTCATCAAATCCGCCTAATTCCATACAAGCTTTAACATTAGTATAAGAACCAGATGTAATACAATTTTCGACTTCTTTATAACTTTTATCGAAACTAACCAATAATGAACTATTGCGATCTTTAATGATACATGTTAATATCCCAATGTTCTTTTCACTTACATATTTTTCATATGTTAAAACCAATTCAAAATATACTACCGAATCTTGATCCAGTGTCAATACCCATTCTGCTCCATGTTCATATGCAAATAACACAATTTTGTTTAATGCTACTGCAATTCCTAAATTTTCTCCATTTTCTACCAATGTCACTTTGGTATGGCTAGCAGCTTTTTTCCTTATCTCTTCAATATTATTTGATCCATTATCTACAAGTACCAATTTATCTACTTGATTTTCTATTGCAGTAATATTTTCCTCTAATCGAACTATATCCGGATTAAATAATACAATACCTGATATTTTCATATATTTTTCATCCTAACCTAAACTATTTATATAGTATATAAACCTCTGGTTTTGCATGTAAACCATCCCTAATCCCTTTTATAATTACTGACAACAATTTTATTTTTTTATTGCCCCTAAATATACTTGATACAGAATTATATATAATAAATTTCCATGAAATATCATTAGTCAAATAGTTTTTATATTTTTTATTTAAATACACCATATTTCGTGTAGCATAATATAGTCTCATTGGATTAACATCTCGCTTATATGACATTTTTTTAATACTATCACTATGAAAAATTTTACCTACTTTTAAATATACATTTTCATATTTTGATGGGGACAAATTTCCCAATTCATGGTCTAAGATTACAGAACAATCTTGAATTATTTTATACCCTTTCAATATTAATCTCTTACAATACTCATTATCTACGAATCCAATAAATAACCAATCATCAAATCCACCAATTTTTTTACAAATTTTAATATTCATCAGACTTCCTGATGTAATACAAAAGTTAATTTCTTTAACTCTGTCCTCAATCATTACTGGAGCTTCATTTTTTCGCCTAATATCATGAAAGACAGGGCAAATAATCCCAGCATTTTTCTTCGATATATATCTAGCAAAACTAGAAATCATTCCTGATACAGAAACTGAATCTTGGTCTAATGTTAATATCCATGTAAAACCATCTTTATCCGCAACTTCTACAAGTCGATTTAACGCAGTTGCAATTCCTAAATTTTTTGAAGACCTAATTATCTTAGTGTTATTATACTTACTATTTAAAGCATTAATTTCATCTTGATTAATCGAACCATTATCAAACAGATACACTATACCAACTTGTCCAATAACACTTTCTATATTTAATTTCAATCTATCTATATCCGGATTGTATAAAACAATTCCAGCAGCATACCTTTGTTCCATAATATTACCTCAAAATAAATCTTTTTTTGTTTTTTACAAAAAAACCTAAAACGTTTAATACCCAATACATTTTCAATTTAATACACATAATACTACGTTTCCCTGCGGAGTTTGTTAAGCAAGTTGTCACATGGTCTAGCACCACGCTAATTTCTTCTTCGATTAGTTTGTGAGAAGGTACTTGTCGTATAGCATGAGCATGTAGACGCCGATCTTCCGATTCGGAACCCTCCTTGCGCCAGCGCTGTAGTGGTCTGACATTAATGTCGAATATTTCATAAGCTTTCGTATCTCTCGCGCCGTTTGTTTTTGCTTCTTCGATCAGCTCAATATCTGTTTTGCGATCTAGGGCGCTGATCAGGCGTCCCCGCCATCCCCCCAAATAAATCATCTTAGACCTCATCTATTTTAGAAACTAATGTATAGAAATCAATCACTTTCTTTTCAACTGTTTTCTGCGCAATTTTCCAAGTATCAGGAAAAGGATAAATACATTCTGCTTAATCATATGAATAATAAATTTTCTTTGTATTGAAAGGCTCTTAATATTGCCATACTTTAAAGAATCCTTTACCAAAGAATTATTTAAAAATAATTTATATCTTCTAACTCTTTCTGAATAACTCATATTATTACTCGGATTAAAATAGCTACTAATAGCCATAGTAATTATTACATATAACACTCTCGTATATATTCCAATTTTTAATTCGTCTTTATTTTGACAAATTTCTGCATACTCCAACATATATGAGAAGCATTTTAATATTAAATAATTATTTTCTTCATTAAAAACATGTGTAATAGAATTTTCATTATAACTATAGTAATACAAATTTTGATTGATATAAATTGCAGATGATAAATTTTCCGTCAACATCATATTAAAAACCAAGCCTTCTGCACCTTGTTTTAATGTATCATTATGAATGATTTTATGATGCAATAAAAACTCCCTATCTATTAGCTTCGTGAATACTTGCGAAAATTTTTTATTAAAGTCAAATATATCCACCTGAAGTTTTTTGCAATCATTGCCTTTAAACGTTATCTGCTTATCAACTGCATAGATATTTTCTATATGGGAATTTGCATATTGGCTTATATAATTGCAAAAAACCATTTGTACATTTTCATTTTCCACCGCATTCAACAATATTTCGCAGGCACTAGCCGAAAGATAATCATCACCATCAACAAATAAAATATATTTCCCAGTAGCCGCCCAAAACGCTGCATTTCTTGCTGCTGAAAGCCCTTTGTTATGTTGATGAATTACTAAAATTCTAGAATCAAGGTTTGCGTAGCCATCGCAAACCTTTCCACACTCATCCGGCGATCCATCATCTACTAAAATTATTTCTATATTTTCTAAGGATTGTTTAATCAAACTATCCAAACACCGTTTTAAGTATTCAATTGGAACTTTATAAACCGGAACCAGTATACTAACAAGAGGTGTCATATCATATCATCTCCTAAACTAGAAAACATTCCATAAAATTACCTCTTCTCTATAATCTAAAATCATTAACTCAAAATATATCTTCCTTTCATTATAATGATAAAATATATTTACCAAAAAAGTTTGAATCCCGTCCCCCGCTCCCAATGCATTCAGTCAACAAACATTATTTTTTTAATTTTTTATCGGCAAAATCTAATTTTTTATTAATCGCCATAACATCACCATCGATTTTTAATTGTATCCCACACCTTTTTCATAACCTTATATGCTCCTGTTTTATAAGCTAAAAATCTGGCATTCTTTAAAAATTTAACTTTTATTGTTTCAGGAAAATATTTATCAAAAACTTCACTTGCTGGGCGGCTATTAAGATCATGAAAAAATTTATCTCTATCAACTAATTTTTCTTGATAAGCTTTTTCATTGACTCCTCTTAACCGAGAAACTTCTACTTCTTTTAGATAAAATTTTTCCCTTATAGCCCCAAATATCTTTACAGCTTTTTCGCTGTTACATGTAATTCTTGATGCTCCTCTATTATTATTTAGCTGAGGGGCAAATCGATCAACTGCAAAGCAATCCCATATTGTAAAATCGCTTTTATGATACGTACTCCGGAATTGGCAACTTCCACATGATGGACGATCACAAATACCAGAAAAGAACATTCGTAAAAACAAATCAGATTCAATCCCTCTATGATAATCCTTAGCACCATTTTTAATATAGATCGACATCGTTGAATATGAATACCCATATGTTTTATCTCTAAATCTTACATTTGAAATATTATTAAAACCAATTTCTTTCTCCTGAACTTTCAAATATTTCTTCAATACTAGCGGTGATGGAACAGCTCTACATTCGACATCAACTGTTATTAATTTTTCATATGGCTTTTTTAAAAACATAAGTAACGCTTGAATTTGACAAGGAGTTCCGCTAAAACAAACCCATCTTCCTGCATCTAACTGTTTTTTTGTTTTCTGATAAGTATATCCCATCTCGCTCTGAACATATTTTGAACCTCTAAATCTTACCAAACTACTGATATTGTCAACTCCAACATGAGCTACTGTCCAACAATTCTCATTGAACGCTGCACCGTATACAATACCGCCTTTTCTAATCACATATTCTGCAATCGGTGTAAAAGCTCCTCCAGATGTACTTTCCTTCAATATATTTTGATCTCTGTTTTGGACTACATAACCCGTTTGTTCACAGATATAATCTTTTTGAACATTAATGTTCGGACAGGATTTTTCACACAGTTTACAGCCAACGCACATATTTTCATTAGCATTAGGATATAAAAAGCCTTCTTCATCCGCCTGCATAGTAATACAATTATTAGGGCAGATATTAGAACATGCAGAGCAACCGCAACATCTTGACTTAATTTTAATATCAATCATACTTTTTCCCTTGATCCATATTTAATGCACTTCTCAAATACCTTTTGCTACTATTGCGAACAGTAGCCACCTTATCATGTACTACATCGTAATCAATATTACGTGCTAAACACTCATCTATATTTTCAAAGCCAGTAATTATTCTTCCTTCAACGCCAAGTAAATTGAACAAAGAGTCCAATCGGCTATTGGTATTTAAAATGCCCTTGCTCTTGATACGTCTCGACGCAAAAAAAATCTTTCTATATAAAATTGAAAATAATGTACCATGAAATGAATCCGTTACGATGTATTCGGCGTTTCTTATTAAATTTAAGAGTTCACCTGGTCCAATATCAAAGGGTATATAATCTGCATAATTACTATCAGTTTTTATATACTCATCAAGATGTAATAACGCAACTATTTTATGACCAGTTTTTTCTCGAAGTCTTTTAGCAAATCCACGGTCTCCTGTGTTGTTGCCAAGAAAATAGCACAATACATATTTCTCACGAATAAGCCTTTCATCCCTTTGAATACACATCCAATTTTCTGCTGTAAATAGCAATGTTGGATCACATACAACAGGAACATCCAATCCTGCATAATCATAAATCATCTTTTTGCCGGACTCTTCCCTTACGGATATATGATCGAATCTAAGAAGGAAATCTTTTGTTTTACTTTGCAAACTTATTGGAAGGTATGATGTTCCAAAACTTGTTGCATAAGCAACTTTATTAATATCATCAGGTACCCATGTCAATGTATAGTGATCCGCATCTATATTTGAGGGAAGCCACAACTGATCACTTCCGACCAAAACAGTTGAATAGTTTTTACATGCTTCTGTCAATTCCTCTCTCGATGCATATGAAGATGAAAGAATGAAATTCTTATTAATAAATTCCCTAAATTTCCCATCCCTGATTTCAAAGTTTTTACCCAAAGTATTTCTAAATATCTTCTTATAGAAAAGCCTCTTCCCAATTCTAAGAATTACACCAGTAATAATTTGTGGGTTATTAACTTGCTTTAAATAATACTTCGTTTTTTTCTTTTCAATGCTAGCCTTAATGCCAGCAATATTAATGGTTTCGCAATGTACTCCCCATTCCTCGCAGATCTTCTGTGTGGCATATGCCTGCAACATGCTTCCATAATTATATTGAAAATAGCAAGTAACTAAAGCAACCTTTTTCATCATTTGTCTCCTAATATATTAGTTTCCAGTAGAAAATCGAAATCCAGAAAACTGGTTTCTAATTCTAAATAAGCTCTCTAGCTATCCTCAAAATTATTATCTAACTTTAACCTCTTCTTTCTCAAGTTTTTAGCTTTTACTTATTTGAGTTTTACATTTGGCTTCGATATTATGAGCCATTTTTCTCAGAGCACTATCATAAATATTCCTATACTGATTAGCCATTATGCTTGTGTTATAATGAGTTTGAATACTTGCATAAGCACATTCTACTAATTTTTCTGCCTCTTCATACCTTTCAATCGCATTTACAAACTGCTCTACACTATCACATACATATCCATTAATATCATTTTGAATAACATCATGGTTTCCAATAACATTGCTCACAATACACAATTTTTTCATGTACATAGACTCCAAAAGTGAAATTGGAAGTCCTTCCCATAAAGATGTCAGAATAAATACATCTGCGCTCTGGGCTAATTTAAGTGCTTCAATTCTCTTAACCCAACCAGTAATTATAATGTTTGGAGCTACCAATTGGTGCTTTAGCTCTCCATCTCCAATCCATAAGAATCTAACTCCTGGCATCTTTTCTGCAATTTTATTAAATTGCGCAGGGTTTTTTTGATAACAAATACGTCCTAGAGTATACACAGTAAATGGATGTTCTTTAGACTTTCCAACGGAATCAATCAACTTTTGCAGTGACTCTATATTTATACCATTATCTACATAGACCGCACATTTAGTTAGTTTTAACGTTTCTTTATGTTCGCCCTCACTACAAGAAATAGTCGTACAATATCTTTTTGCCGATAACTTCTCAATGAATCGATACACAATACGTTTTATTTTTCCGCAATCTCCCATTAAAAAACTATACCCATGAGGAGTATAAAATATCGGTAACTTACGTCCATTAAATGTCCAACGTCCCAGTACACCGGCTTTTGACGAGTGCAAATGAATAATATCCGGATTGATTTCTTTCGCGATTCTCTTTATTTCAAAAAACGCCTTAAAATCTTTCTTTACATTCACCGAACGAGTAAAATTCTGTACTTCGATTAAATGAACACGCATATCAAAATACTTTTTATAATCAGAAGGAGTTTGTTGCCGAATAGCATATGCTATATACAAATCGAAGGAATCAACAAGTTTACTTGACAAATCAACAATATAGGAAAAAACACCGCCCCCCATAGCTTCAACTATATACAGCAACTTCGGTTTATCTTGCCTTAATTGTTTAAAGCTACTTTCCATCTTTTAGTACCCCTTTAAATTAACTTTGTGATTTCCCTTAAGTCACCGTTCATTATAATATTATCTGCTATTCTTGCAACTGTACATTTATTTCGATAGAGTTCTACTATTCAAATGGTGGCTGAAGCGAAACCACTTTCAGTTTATGAAAACGCGCCTGTAAAGCCTACTTTTCAACCATGTTTGCCTTAACTTTAGTAGGCTAGATTTTATCCAACCTGTGTGGGTTATTCTACTGATATCTAAATGCAAGCGACCTTCAAATTCTATTTCATTACGGCCACTCACTTGCCAATAGCCAGTTATACCAGGACGCACCAAATAATAATCATATTCACCATACTTAAGAATTTTTTTGTCTACGATTGGCCTAGAACCCACAAGACTCATTTCACCTTTAATCACATTAAATAATTGTGGCAGTTCGTCCAAACTGGTTTCGTGCAAAAAATCACCAATAGATGTAACTTAGGGATTATCTATGAGTTTAGAATCACTTTTCCGCTCGTTACGAGCATCCGGGGTGTCTCTGATATATTTTTCTTATACTTCTTGAGCATTAGTTACTATTCAATAGGCACCTTTCCTCCAAAAAACTACACTTATAGTTTTAATTAATAACACCACATCCTGCCATACTGACCAATTACGCACATACCAAGAATCTAGTTGCAATCGACCGTCAAATTCTATGTCATTGCGCCCACTGACTTGCCAGAGACCAGTAATACCTGGTACTGTTTCTAGAATGACATTTGATAAATAACCCATTTTATTTTTTTCTCTTGGTAAATAGGGACGGGGGCCAACTAGACTCATGTCACCTTTCAAAACATTCACAATTTGCGGCAATTCATCCAAACTATATTTCCTTAGCCATTTCCCAGCCTTAGTAACACGTGGATCGCCATTCCTTAATTTGGCAAATTTTTCCCATTCTTCTTTTGCATCAGGATTTTTGTGGAAGTATTTCCCCAGCATATTATCAGCATTGACATGCATGGTCCTAAACTTATAACATACAAATTCTTTCCCATTCTTACCCAATCTTTTAGCAATATGTAGTACAGGCCCTGGGGAATCATATTTCACAATCAGATAAAGAACTAACAAAATTGGAAATAGAAAGCTAACAATACATAGCCCAGCTACAATATCAAACATCCTTTTAATAACACGGTTTCTCAGCAACGAAAGATTATTACGCATTCTCAGCAATACAGCTTTTTCGTTAAACAATGTTTCTACTTCCATATTACTTATTGGGACACCAAATAAATCAGGTACAATGGTCAAATTCCTCACATAAGGCTGAATTCGATATACCAAATCCAGCATTTCTTCCCTCTCAAGACCTGGGGTGGCAATAATCACATCCTGTACCCCACTGTTTATGATTGCTTTTTCTGCATCGAAGAACATGCCAATATATGGATATTTATGCATCAAAGGACGTTCTGCATAATGATCCTCCACTAGCCCAACAATTTTATATCCTAGATTAGGTTCCTCTTCGAAGCTTCTTGCTAAAATCTCGGCTGTTTTTCCCGCTCCAACGATCACCAATGGTCTTTGCCATAAGCCAGCAGCACCAAGCATTCGTTTGGCAATATACCGAGTATAAATGAGATAGATAAAACTAAGCATCCATGTCAACCCGATAAAGGTCCGGGATATATCTTCTGCTTTACCTGTAAAATACATAACGACAATCGCCAGTGCACTCACATATATACAAATTTTAAAAATAGTTTCAGCACTTTTCCAGAAAGGTAGCCGTTTCGAATACATTCCTTCATATAAAAGAAATAAAAAAAAAGTAAAGGGGAAAATAAAATATACATATGTATTGTTAATATGAAAGGCTGATAACATAGGAAAATACTTAGGTAGCAGAACCGCGCGCAGATGCCAGGCAATTAACTCCGCAAAAACGACTGCGAAGTAATCGGCAATGATCAGAATCATAGGTGCTATATACTGCCCAATACGGGAAACTACAGCAATCGAATGAATTTGCTTTTTTACAGTAAGTGTCCTCGTAGGAGGGGTCAAATCCATCGTCTCCTTTTAGCCCGCAGCTTTCTTATTTCAGCCATAATAATAGTAATAATAGGCAAGCTCGTCCTCAATCTCAATCCGATTGAGAATAACCCCCACTAAGTTCCCCTTGGCCTTTATCAACAAATCTTTGGCTTTTTGCGCCATCTCCGGGCGAATTGTACCAGAGCTTATTACCAAGATAACTCCATCCGCTTTTGAGGCCAATACGCAAGCATCACTAGCGGCAATGACTGGCGGAGTATCAAAAATCACATAGTCTGCCTGAGTTTTAAGATAGTCGATTAATTCCTGCATTTTAGTAGAACCGAGTAGTTCCGAGGGGTTGGGTGGAATAGGACCACTGGTCAACAGCCTGAGATTTTCCACTTGCGTATCTTGGATAAAACGATACGCATGAACTTCCTCCGCCAAGATATTGGTCAGTCCACGATTTTTTTTGTTAAAAATCTGATGTTGTACAGGTTTTCTAAGATCGCAGTCTATTAAAATCACCCGTTTGCCAGACTGAGCCAAAGCTACGGCGGTGTTTGCAATGGTCGTAGATTTTCCTTCACCTGGACCAGTACTGGTAAATATGATGGTTTTGAGCTCGCCATCAATTTTAGAAAACTTAATATTGGTTCTTAGAGTACGGTATGCCTCAGCAATAGGGGATTTAGCATCTTCATGTACAATGAGTCTATGTGTCGTTTGAATCATAGTTGCTCTCCCTTTTTGGTCTTTGTAGCGACGATTTGTTTCAGATTGTCCCATACCCCTTTTTTATCGTCCTTTAGTGGTACCTTACTATTAAAATCAGGGATATTACCAATGACCGGGAGTCCAAGATATTGTGCTACATCATCAGCATTGCGAATGGTTTTGTTCATATATTCTAAGAGGAATGCCAATCCAACTCCGGCAAACAGACCTAGAATCGCTCCAATCACCGTAATTAAAAGTTTTTTAGGACTAATAGGCTTGTTTGGTACAATCGCTACGTCGACAATCTGCACATCATTCGGTTGCATTACCTCACTAATGCGTGCTTCTTCATAACGTTTAGCCAGCATAATATAGATTTCTTGATTGACATTGGCATCCCGCATGACCTTAATGAGCCCTTGTTCTTTCGCTGGCAGTTTCATTAATTCTTGTTCACTACCACTCTTAATCTGTTGTATTGCCTGACCCTGAGCACCTCGCGCCGCAATCTCCACTTCAGATTGAATTTCACTCTGCACCAATCCCTGGTGGATAGGGTTCATCGAAGGGGCATCAACACTAATCACTCTGGCAATCTCGGCATTCAATTTTGCTTTCGTCTCTGTAATGGCTGCACGCGTCGCCACTACTTGTGGATGTTGAGCCGTATAATTTGCGGATAAACTCACCAAGGTCACTTCTAAGTCCGCCAATTTGCCCTTATATTGCTGAATAAGAGGACTATCAGCTACAAAACCCGGCTTTTCTTTCGCCAATTGTTGCTGCGCTGTACTGAACTGTGCTTGCGCGGAGACCATGCCCACTGTATTATCAGCTAATAATTTATCAGCTGATGCAAATTTTTCTATCAGAGCCTTGGTTTCATCCTCAAGAGCTACGATTCTTTGTTCCCTTTTATATTCACCCAGTGCGGTCTCCGACTGTTCTAACTCTTTTTTTGATTCTTGCAAACGTTGACCAATAAACTCACGTACGGTCTTTTGTTCTGAACGAACAAGATCTGTCATGCGCTCATTAAAAGTGCTTACTAATGTATTGGCGATTAATTGTGCTTCTTCAGGCGATTTTGCCTTTACTTTGATATTCAGTATCTCTGTATCCTTGACAGGCTGTATCGTAATACGTTTAAGCATGTCCTCATAGGTAGGTATATCGTCTGCGTCTTTATCTGACTGGGTTTTATCAATCACATCCTGCACTACCGTGCGGCTCTTCAATATTTCGGCATAGGTTGACAACACTTGTTTGGTCGCTCCCATATTTTCGATGGGCAAATCAGCAAGTAAGGAATCAGCAAGACCTTTCGGTTGCTTTATTCGCAAATTGCTTTCCCCTTCATAGGTTGGAGGAATGATAAAACTTATGACTACAGCAAAAAGTATCGTACCGAAAAATACTTTCATAATCAAAGCACGGCGTTTTTTTAGTGTTTTTATGATATCTTTTAAATCTATTGTTATTTCGTCTTCCACTTTTTTCCTCCAAGAATATTCTTAATAGCTGCTATGGTTTATTCATTCTTACAACTTCATACGTAGCTGAAATCCATGGCAGTATATCAGTTGCAAAGTTGATCTTGCCATTATCCGAAAGATATACAACATCGCCTTCACTAAGGGCATAATTTTGGCTCATGTCACCTTTTTTTAAGAGATTTAATAGGTTAACCTTAAGAGGATTATCCATTTGGTCTTTGCGCAAAATCAATATCTGCTTCTTAGCAGCGTTTTTGGTGTAACCTCCCGCTATGCCAATGGCATCGAGTAGATTATGTTGTTTTTCCATTTCATACAGACCCGGCTTAAGGACCTCACCCAACACATAAATGCGGGTAGTGCGAAATCGAGTAATATTGACCGTTACTGTAGGATCATTAATGTAACGACTCAGCCGTTTCGTAAGTAAATCTGTCAAATTTCCAGTAGATATCCCTGCTACTTGCATCTCACCAGCAATGGGAAAGGCAACTTTTCCATCAGGCCTAACTGCAAGTTCTTTTACCTGTAAGTCCTCGTAGCCCCATACCCCAACAGTCAGCACATCGCCTGCTCCCAGACGATATTCTTCTGCCCCAGCAACATTGATCGCCATGCTTGCTATAAATAGAGCTAGGACTAATATGTTAATCATTCGTTTCACTAAAAAAGCCCTCCTGCGTGCTGTTTCATGTAATAAATTGTCGGTGGATATTATTTTCTATATCAAAAGAATTCAGTTTTGCTGAATTAAATTTCTTACTATTGGCACTTCAGTTTTAAATTATGAAGAATAGCAAAGAAGACTTTTAGCAAGGCCTTCTTTGCTATTCTTTACAATTTCCTTTTTTTGCATTTCGCAGCAAAGTCACAGTAATATTCTAAAGTCTCAATGAGCTCAGAGCACTGTTCATCAGTAATATTCGCTAAACTGACATTTTTAACTACTTCTTTGACAATATTGTTGAGCTGAGTTGGATGATAACCCGTAGCTATCAATTGTTGCTTTAGTTCGGAAATTTGTATTAGCTGTTTATACAAAATAACACTCCCTCATTCCCATATCAGGGATTTTTTTGTTATACATTTTACAGGAGACATATATTTTTTTAGATATTTAGTCACTATATCTTTACACCCTTTCTTCATTGAAATTGTATAATATAGTAAATAAAGTGACAATAGACATTCCGTAAACCATGATTTAAGTCCGCGAATGACCGATAAAAATGTTCAATTTGTAACAATATAAAAAAATATGGTATAAATTAGCCGTAAAACGGCTTTTTTATACCATATTTTCCAATTAACTATGCCATTATATGATTACAAATGATAAATGGTGCGATATAGAGGATTATATATAATGCATACATTAAATCAGTAAACATGATTTTCATCTCGGGTTAAGGAAAATAAATAATTCATATATATTTGCTTTATCGATTGTTTTTCAGCCCGTCGAATCGGGATGCTTGTACCTGATTGCAAGATAAAATCATTGTCCGCTACATTTATAATATAGCGCATATTAACGATATAGCTACGATGGCAATGTAAAAAAATTTTCGTATCAAGCTGTGTAGCGATTTCTCCAAGGGAAAGATAGGTTTTTATTACTTCTGAGTCCTTATGAATAAAGCACGCTTTATCATAAACTTCAATGAAATTGATTGATTTAATTAGAATCTTAACAAGCACTCTATTGGACATCACTTCAATAAATTGCTGTGCAGTATTGATTACTTTTTGGCAACGCGTAAAGACCTCCGTTATTTTAGCGACGGTCATGGGTTTAACTAAATAATGTAAAGCGTTCACAGCAAAACCATCCAATGCATGCTCACTGCTTGTCGTAACAAAAATAAGCACACAATCCTTATCAATTTTTCTAATCCTTTTTGCTGTATCAATACCACTTAATCCATTCATATAGATATCTAAAAATATGATATTAAAAAAATCTTTCTTGAATTTTTCTAATAAAGATTCACCACTATCATATCCAGTAATGGTTACGTTAATAAAATTAGTTTCACAATAGGTATTGATGCTATTGAATAAGCAATATTTATCCTCGTTTAAATCATCGCAAATGGCAATTTCCATTAACCTTTTATCACCCCTTAACTATCTTAAACTTCAGTTTTAGTGTGCGAAAGCTTATAACTCTCAATATCAAAAGCAATAGAAAGTTTACCGCGACGTTCATTCTTTCCGTAAGTTATGTGTCTTTGGCGACGTAGCTTCGATTACATTTTCCAAGACACTAGCGAATGAAGCTGATTTTTCTTTATTTAGCCTATCCTTGAGCTTCTGAAAATCGTGCTTATAGTGATCGTAAATAGGTTGTGCAAATACTACTTTCAAGATTATAGTAATCACCCCTTTGTATATTGATAGGACGTACTACCCATCAATATCTGATATTTTAAGCATAACATTAGAATGTTACAAGATTATTACATAATGGTGAATATTTCGGTGTGGCGAAGGTTCTTCCGTAAAGTTGAGTAATAGCAATAGTCGATTGAAATAATTCAAAGAGCTATGTCTGGAAGGGCTGATTTTTCGCTATTGAACGCTAAAGTATTAAACTAGATTTTGGTTTTTATTCTATCACACTCAACTTTACGGAAGAACCTCTCACTTTCCGGAACGCTGGCTCATTTTGCCCCGGATTATTCAATAATGGTAATTTCTACTATAATTTAGTCACTATATTACATACTTTCTTCATCAAAATTGTATAATATAGTAAATAAAGTGACAATAGACATTCCGTAAGCCATGATTTAATTCCGTGAATGACCAATACAAAATGTTTAATTTGTACCAATATAAAAAATATGGTATAAATTAGCCGTAAAACAGCTTATTCATACCATATTTTTTAATTGAGTAAATTTCATAATTAAGACCTGAGTTATCCACAAATAGGTAGTATGACGTATAAATCTCATAAAATTCAATTTTATCTAACAGAATGAATTGAGATTAGAACGTCTATAGAATACATCTGAAAAATGGGTAGACATATCCCATATATCTTACATTTACCAGTTAGAAGTCAGTTTAGGCGGCTTTTTGAGAAGAGGCACACTGGTTCATCGCAAGCGTACCTGCAATTAATGTGATACAACTCAATAGCAAGTGTGCTTTTGCCTTTTTGATGCCACCAACAGTAAGATTATCTGCCATTACGTGTTCTTTGAGGCGAGAGAAGAAACGTTCAACGCTCGTACGCTTGTTATATAATTTATCCCAGTTCGTTGTTCCACGATGTGGGGCGCAAAAGCTACGGGAATCTTCCTCTACATATTTCTTGACGACATAACCATATTTTGATGAAGAACACTACTGGCTCCCCATGGGACAATCGACTTTACCACATACATGAGGACAACGAAACTTCAATTCACCTGTTTTTTCATCCGCTCCCCAATACACCATAGAATACCCCATGGAACAAATAGGCGTGCGATTTGCATCGAGTCCTTCTGGAGGAACTTTTTCCCCTCTTAGATTAAGTGGAATAATTGCCTGTACCTGGCGCTTGCGTAAAGTTTCGTAGATTTCCTTGCTGTCATAGCCTGAATCCATCATAAAATATCGAGCTTGTGGCGAGTGCTTACTAGC
>Ga0209430_1000284_pt1 | contig 57473 bp, 95 predicted proteins | sample BarGraIncub1133A_FD_184504 | JGI IMG/M metagenome (GOLD analysis project Ga0209430, IMG submission 184504) | Arctic peat soil microbial communities from Barrow, Alaska - Barrow Graham LP Incubations 11-33A (SPAdes) (version 2) | ecosystem: Environmental > Terrestrial > Soil > Wetlands > Peat... | reverse complement strand
CTAATTCAAGTGCAATAAATGCTGTTCTATGTTGATGCTGCGCAATTAATGGATTTGCCAAGTCAGTTACTTCTGATAATGATAAAAGTAAATTACCTAAGTCTACCGACAACTGTCTCTTCATAAATTCATCTCCCTTTTAAATAGAAATCCGTAAGATCCTACCAATACGATTTAAACACTACACCTAATAAATTCCACACAAGATAATTTTGTCCTGCAATATTTGTAGATTTATATAAAATAACAAAATTGCCGTTAATGAGCTGTAAGATTAAATTAAAAATACTTGTATATAATTTATCTGAGGTGATTTTATGAAAATTAAAATTATGAGATGGCTTATTTTAGTAGAGCTTACTATATTGCTTGGGATAACTTTTATGTTATATCTTGCTGGTATTATTTATATGTAAAAAATAAAGCCCTCAAGAAAATAATTCATGAGGATTCATTATTCCAATCAATTCATAAAAGATGTTATTGACATTGCTTATATATATATTAAATCTTCATTTTCCAGCATATGAATGTAGCAAACATTATAAAGCTTAAGAATATATTAAATCCTATAACAAAAGGAAATCTTCTTATTGCCATAATCATACGTATTCTGCAGAAATCTTCAAAATTATTTTGTAGTTTTGAATTTTCTTTATATATTCCATAGTAAATATCTCTACCTATATTTCTATCAAGAAATTTTGAAATAGTATACAACAATAAGAATATTATGTCGAAAACAATGACTCCACTTAAGCAACTAAAAAAGACTAACCTATATTTATTGGCTGAATTAATATTTGAAAAAACATTGCTAAGAGCATTAAACCCACCAAAGAAAACAACTATTATAGCAGAGAAAATTCCAAGAACAGTTAAGATGTTAGTATTCAAATTACTCTCTATATTTTTAACCTTACTATCAAAACTATTGGTAGAACTTTGAAGAGCATTGTTTACTCTAACTAGCAAGCCACTTAATAAAATATCTTCTCGATTTTTAGAAAAATTAATTCTTTCGTTTTCTAGCTCTAAATGATCTGACAATCTTCTTAATCTTACTAATATTTTGTCTAAACTGAAATTAGATAAATCTGTACTCTTTGCATTGCTTTTTTTCATAAGCAAAGTTATTCTGTCTTTATCTGAACATATGAAACGTATTATGCTATCTATATTCATCAGCATGAAATCCACATTTTGAGGGTCATTATATGATTTATTATAAAGATACCGTGTAATATCTACATATCTAAAAGCATTATTTATAAAAAACTCATAAAAACTGATTACTAATTCATCATAGTTATATATTTTCACACTTAGTTTATTTAATAATACTTCTATATTTAAAGATTCCATCTTTAGCACTTCCTAACACTACACACTTGACTTATTATATAACTCGTCCGGATTATTACTATAATACTCCTTAATTATTTTATTCGTAATTTCTTCATTAACATTGCTGTTTTTCCAAGGATCTTCGTTGTGTGTTTTCTCAACCAAATCAAATGCATCACATTTATAATAAATATCAGTTATTTTATCAATTAGAACAATATCCTGATTAGAAAAGATATCTGGTGAAAAAGTTTTTTCTTTAAAAATTATTTGATTTTTCGCTTTGTCATAAAGCAATTCTTCATATTTATTTTGTTCGGTAATTACATTATGGCCAAAATTCCTATATTCCCTATAAACTATTTCAACAACCGGCCCATAACTCCAATTAATAATTTCATCACTAAAACAAGGTCGATCTTCTTCAACTAAAAAAGCAGCTTGAACATAATAAAGAATTTTTTGTAATTGGAGATTACTAACTGGTGATTTCTTTTTATTACAATAATTTATGATATATCTAGAAACATCTAGTGCTTTATACAATTGCATGTAATCACCTCTCCTATTTTTCTTTTTATCTTTCTTTTTACATTTATCTTTATATCTATTAATTATACAACACATGTTACCTCCTGTCATTAAATTTGTTTACTCTTAAGCGTATGATTAGTATCAGTTCATTTATACTTTTTAAAGATAACTTTCATTTAAATTGATTCATCAGTATATTATATTTTTCCTACAATTCCTTTTAAAAACAGTAGTTTAGCTATAAAGAATTGCAGAGATCTTTATAATAAAGCCTGCCATTACAGGAGGCTTCTAAGAAGAATTGAGAGGCTAAGTGAATAAAAGCCTTAAAAACTGTCCATAATTTAAGCATCCAATTAAAATATTATTTATAAGCACTTAACTAAAGAAGAAATACTGCTTGGGTCCCCCTGATGCAGCATTTTTATTTGGCAAAAAATAAAAAAAGCCTGAAGCTAGTAATTAAACTAACCTCAGGCTTTTAATTATCTAAGTATGTTTCAAAGGAATATACTCACACATTTCCATAACCTGCATATAATAATATCGTAGTATTTTCCTAGGAGACTTTATTTTGAATGACAAAGAAGAAAAAAGAAGTGACAAAGAAGAAAGAAAAAGTGACAAAGAAGAACGAAGCAGTGACAAATCCATGTGTCAATGTTGCCCTTATATGCAACAAGATCCTTGCATGATGCAAAATATGTATATGGGACCTAACATGATGCAACATAGTATGATGGGACAAATGTACCAACCTATGGGTTGCCCAACAGGAAGCGATGATGAATCTGATGATTCGAATTATAGAGCTTACCATGATGGAGAATTCCACAATGGAGGCCATCAAGATGGTGGTTATAATCGGCCTCAGTATCAACATCATAATTTTTATTCATATTATCCATTTTACCCTTACCAACCTTTTTACCCTTTTAAACCTTATTATCCTGACCATCATCACAATTACCGAAACAATCTATAAAATAAAAAAAAATGGGCAATCTCTTAGGAGACTGCCCTTTAAATTATTGTGCTATTGCTGTACTTGTAGCTGCAGATATTGGTTGAAGCTCTACACCATTTTCATCAACATACTTTTTAATAGGATTTATTGTTACTATTTCTACAGGATTTTCTATATCCTTAATAACTGCATCTTTTGTATGCCCTAAATTTAATACAGCTTCTTTAATAGCCGCCTCAATTAATATTTTCTTATTATCATCCACTGAAATTTTCATTTCGTCTAAAACATTATAAACAGTATTTGAAGCTATATAAGATCTATTATCCGATGTTGCCTCGCCACTATGATATAATTCCTCTGCGTTTCCAACACCTATTTTAGCCCATTTTTCAATAATTGTTAAAACTCCAACTGCTGGATTGTTGGGTAATATCTCCTGCGCGAAGGAAAGGGCCTTTGCTAATGCATCTGTGGCCTTTTTAGCATTATCTAATATGCCAGATACGTTTGTCCCTTTTGATTTTAAGTAGGGGAATATGGCCAACATTGTGGCTAAAACACATACCGAAACTATTAATATGATAATTAATTGTATTGTTGATTGATTCATTAATATTGCATCCTTTCTTTTAGTGAAAAATAAAAGAGAGTGCATGAATATTTACACTCTCCTAAAAACCATATTTAATTAACCTAACATTTTAGTGATAGTATTAAATCCCGGTGTCCAGTCAAGCTTTAAACCATGATTACTCTGATAGTTGCCTATTGCATCATAGGTTTGGCGGTAAGGAGCTAGTCCATAATCGTTATCAACTGAAATATTTATGTGCTCCAGTGTATTTAATTCCGCTTGAATCCATCCAACTAATATATTTTTATCACCTCTATGGACTGCAACTTTTTTAAGAGCTGCCTTAGTGTGGTCACCAATCCAGCCATCTTCTACAAGTCTATTGCCATTTTCATCCCTAATATTTAAAGCATTTAAAGCATGTTGTAACTTAAACCCTTTATTTTGTATAGGTGTTGGTGTAGCAATTGGAGCCACTTTCACTAATCCATTAATAAAGGTATCTTTCATGATCTGTAAAAAATAATTTTTTCCTGGACAGTCTGTAGCATTTAATTCTTTATGGCCCAACACTTTAGTAATGGTAGGATATAGAGCCTTGCAATATGCTATGAACCCTTTAATAGCTTCTCTTTGAACGTCTGGCATAACCATATTTTCAAAGTTTCCAATTGCACAGATATGTAAACTATCTTGATTAAATCCTAAGATACCAGCTGGTACCCAATTAACAGGTCTACCTTTATAAACTTTGCCATCCAAGTCCACCATAAAGTTATAGGCTAGTCCTGCCCAGCCTTTATCTAAATGCTGTTGGTGATAAGCTTGTACAGTATTTACTCCCCCTGAATGATGAAGTCCTAGATACCTTGGGATATTTCCCTCGGTGTGATTTGGCCTAAACTGTAATCCTAAATCAATAATATTCATTTATACATTCCTCCTTAATGTTTTGACATGTAATCTATCGCTATCTTTACCATTGTGCCTACGGACATCACAATAAAAGTGATCATTGTTGAACCTAGAGTTATCTTCCAGGCGAGTGACATTTTTCTCCATTGATTAGGTTTTTCATCTTTTATCTCTTGTAATTTACCTAATACTTTAGTTAGTTCTAAAGATTGTTTCGCAGTAGAAGTTACTATTGCTTCGAGAGACATCTCAGTACGTATTTTAGAATCTCTCATATTAAGCATTTCTTTAGTTTGTTCTTTGATGTCATCTTTGAGTTCTTTCATAGTTTCTTTTATATGCACAAACTCTTGTGTCATGATACATTTTCCATCTTCATTTGTCATAATATATAGCCTCCGTGGGATAAGATTTTACCACCACCAATACCAGAACCACATTACATATCACCTCACTTATTTTTTCTGCTATGCCGAGTGCTGCTACTGATTCATCTAACATTATCGAACCTCCTTAAAATTTGTAATAAAAAAAGCGCCTTTCAGCGTTTTAAATGAATAAGTTATAACTATCTGGACAAAATACTGTATGTGTAATTCTCCAGATATTTATATAAACCTTATAAGCACCTATATTGCGATAGGTGCTTATTAATTTCTTGTAATAAAAAAGAAACTAAATGATAGCTTCCAATGATTAAACTATAAATTTATGGCTATAATACTAATGTATTAAATATCCCCCGATATTTTTATAACCCCTTTATAGGCGCTTATGTTAGAGATAGGCGCCTATTATTTTTTTGTAATAAATAAGAAGCTATCGGCTAGCTCCTAAGTTGATATTATTTTAAGTTCATTTCTTAATTCAATTTTTCTAGCAAGCCTATCTTGCATTATTTGAGGAAGTTTTGTTATATCCAATCCAATAGCATTTATCAAATCCTCAGTTGCTCTTGGAAGAACCATATCCAAGGAGAATAATTCCTCCATTATTAATTGCTTATCAGACTTTGGTATCACCTCAGGAATTACTTCATCAGGTATTTCTTCTACACCCCATTTATTATTTGCAAACCTTACTACCTGGGCTGTTAAACAAATGGGAGGTTCAATGTCAGTAGCAAGGGCAGGTATGTGAAATATCCCAGGTTCTAAGGGACTTTCTCTTGCTTCTGATACCCCCATAAATAAACCTTCTTGGTCATAATTGTATATCTTCATATTAAACCCCCTAATATTTGATGCAAGCAAGCAAAGCAATATTTTCTGGTCTTGACTCTGTTCCTCCAGTATTGTCAGTAGCAAATTGGTTGCCTACAGTAGCTGATGTGTTATATCCTAAATAAGTATGAACTGTTCCCCCTCCACTATAAGCATTCCATATATGTGTAATACTGTGTTGATGGGATACGTTTTGACTTCCTTGATAACTAGAAAATACTCTACCAGTATCATGTGGTGAGCCATCACTAAGTCCTCTAATAAATTCGCCTCTTAAATCTGGTACATTAAAAGTTGTACTCCCATTACCTGTCCCCCATAGGGTTCCTATTGCGGCAAACAGATTAGCATATGAAGTTCTACTTACAGGTGCACCATCTGCTCTTAACCATCCAACTGGAGGAGTATTCATTGCCATATAAGAAATCATTCCTGCAAAACATTTTGAGTTTATACTACCATCATCCCCAATATCAAAGGCAGATACTCCAGTAGACCGTTTCTTGAAATGTATCCCCGTATCAAAAGTCACATCGGTAAATCCATCGCTAATTAGAGGATAACCAATTTTAATATAATATGGATTTGCCCCAATACCTCCAGCACTTGTAAGTATTAACCCCTGTATGGAATCAAGTGTTGCATCAAAGGTTCCATTAGCTCCTGAAGATACATAATGAGCTAACAACTGACTACTTTTAAGTGTAACTCTACTTTCTCCTGGTACTTGGCCATATTGTGATAAATCAGGGTAAGTGGATACTATTTGTATTATTCCATCCTTAGCTAACATGCCATCTTTACTTAGCACTATTAAGTTGTTTCCAGAACCATCTTTTATATATTCAATACCACTTACATTACTAGCCCCACCAAGAGTAAGAGTTCCGCCTTTAATATTTCCGCCATCAATAACCACGCTTCCTGGAGTTAATAAATTTGTAATTGTTACAAGCCCATTTAAGTTCAAATTTGAAGCATCTATTGTGATTGTTTCAGGGCTTGCATTAATAGAAGCAATTACACCATTGGCACTAACTTTAAGTGATATCTGTCCTGCTTGAGTGGTAATACTTCCCTCTGCTGTTGTCATCCTGGTGGTTACACCTGTGACATTACTATTTGTGGTATCTAAGCTTGTCTGCGTAGCTTTTAGGGTAATTTGACCAGCTTGAGTTACAATTGTTGCTTCTGCGGTAGTTACTCTAGTGGTTAAAGCTGTTGCGTTCGTATTAGCAAGGTTAGCAGCAGTTTGAGCAGTTAAGGCATTAGTAACCCCAGTATTTGCCGTTCCTTGAGCACTAGCAGCATTTGTAACACCGAGATTAGCCTGAGTTTGAGCGGTCGTTACATTAGTATTAGTTGTACTAAAATTACCACTTACGGTTGATTGATAAGTTGTAAAATCAGTTTGTGTGGCCTTTAACACTATACTATTGTTAAGTAAAGTTATTGAACCCTCATTGGTGGAAATTCTTGTTGTAGCACTATCTATCTGACTTTGAACATCCTCTGGCGCAGGTGTCCAGTCTGTTGCTTTGTTGCCTATTTCAAGCTTTATATTTTTGAAACTTATAACATCGCCGGCTACAAAGCTTACACTTAATACAAATGCGTCTGATGCAGGTACTGTTGCTATATTTATTACAAGAGATATACGTTGCCATGCACCATTCGTATTAGGAATATTCGCAGTGACAACTTGACCGGGTGCTGCTAGTTTATCAAACACTAACCCATTAGTATATGATTTTGTGGTTCTAACATCTAAACTTATTACATAATTTTGATTAGCAACTAAAGGAATACTTAATAAATTATCTACAAATTTATACATATCATAATTGCCAGATTGTGTTGCTGTTAACCGTATTAATGGTTCACCACTTTCTATTAATGCTTCTACAGTAACTGTTGTAGACCAATCATAACCCCAACCCACGGCACTAATAAAGGTAGTATTAGATGTTTTTAATAAATTCCTTCCACCAACCTGAATAGCACCAATACTATTATTAATATCTGTTTGAGTTACTTTTAAAGTGATTTGTCCTTGTAATACTGAAATACTACTACTCTGTGTACTCAAAGAAGTATTAATTGTACTTATAGCACTATTATTTGTAGTTACATAGCTGTTGTAAGTAGTGGTATCAACTTTTAGGGCTATAGTTGAAGCATTAGCCGTTATTGAAGCCCCTTGGGTTGTTATGGTTGAACCTTGACTTGCCTGTGTACTGAGAATACTACTTATCTGTACATCAAGCGTACTACTATTTATAGTAATTCTATTTGCCTGGATATTAGTTGTACCACCATTAACCGCCGTAACCACAGAAGAAATATTGAGCTTGCTCCCATCAATGTTAGCTGTACCAGATACTTTGCTATTATCTATTGCACCAGCAGCTATTCTTTGACCATTTATAGTCCCTGCTGTAATGTTATCTGCTGTTAGATTTTTAACCGTAATAATTGCAGCATCTATAATCCCAGCAGTTATCTTTGAGGCCGATAAGTCACTTATTTGAGCACTTCCTATAGCTCCAACTGCAATTATTCCGCTGCCTGCTATAATTGCTCCTGCTGCTATATTACCAGCACCTAGGTTCCCAGCTAATAAAGTATTAATAGAAGCTATATTGGAGGTTAAGCTGGTGATATTACCGTTGGTTGCTGTTAGATTTACTATTGTGGCATAGGTAGCACTAAGGTTATTAACCTTGCCTACATCTATTGTGGCATTATCTATGATGCCATTAGTAATATGAGCTGTGGTGACTTCTAATGTTCCTATTCTTGCTGTAACTACACTTAAATCCTGTATGTCGGCTATAACGATATGAACATTTTGAAGCTGTGTCCAATCTATACCATCAACTTTAGTACCGTCTACCAATCCATCACTTGTTGTTACTGTATCCACTACATCAGCGCTATTAATCAACCGAACTTGTAAAACCTCTAAACTTACTATTTTATTAGCAATTTCAACCGTATTTCGCTCTGGCTCTTCTGGATAATTCGTAAGTTTAATTATTCTCTGCCTTTCCTTGATATCCTTGCTCTTGGCTAACAAGGTGATTGTATCCCCTAAACTGTAATCTAAAATACCATAGGTACTATTACTACTAAGGTCTAATATATCAGCCCTGTAGGACTTGTAAGGCACGCTTAAATAAGCAAGCCTATCTATGCCATCATCCATTAAAGATTGTGCATCAGTGTATCTGTTATCTTCCCAATACGCTGTTATTATTTTTCCACTGTACTGATAGTTTTCGATATAATTTAAACCACCATTTATACTTGCTATGCCTAACCCATCTTTCCCTAAAGGGATAAGTCTTGTAATATAATCATATGAGTTGCGTTGCACATCAAGCTTTTTAAGATTTAATTGTTCTGCAAAATAAGTGCCTTTATCTGAACCCATAGCTTGATAGATATAAACTTTTTTATTTATGCCATCAAAATACATTTCGCAACCATAAGCAGATTGAATTTCTTGTAGCACTATGTAGGCACTACAGTTATTTTTCCTTACCGTCCTGAGCTTTACTACATCACAAACTCCAATAGTCCATCCTGTACCTACTAATGCCAAATTTATTGAATTAGTACAAGTTTGCTCTACAGTCTCAAAGTGGCTTACTTCTTTCCCTTTGATTCCTTCGATGTTTATTTTACAAATGTACGCTGTCCAATCATCATCAGAATAGTTAACCTCTTTGACTATATATTCATTGTCCTTAGTTTGTATATAACACTCTTCAAGGATTGCATCATGTTTTGGATCTGAAATCGGGAAAAGAAAAGACAAAGTTTCATCAATATTTATTTCTTTGACAATATTCAGTTCTTTATAATTCGTAAGGCCATCTATTTTATTATGAGCTAATCCATATAATTGAAGCATTAGGCACCTCCTCTCCTATGATAGAAAGGCTGTTACACTTCTATCATAAATTCTATTGCTGTAAGCTCTGATGGCGAGATATTAAATCCATTAAGTTCATCTATTTTAAACTTATGAATATCAACTTCATTTTCTATTGCTAGAAGTTCTATAAAATCTTTATTCCAATCTTCCAAATGTTCTGGCTGTATTTTAATTTGATTATTTTTGCCTACAATAGTTTTACCATTTTCATCTTTAACACTATATTTTTCTATAAGTTTTTCCCTTTCCGAATTATATATTTTTAATTCTGCCTCTAACTTTGCTATGTTTTTAGATATTGCATAGCTGACCTTTACAGGCAGTTGTTTCTGAGATACTTCTCCAAGTTTTGTGGAACTGTTTAATATTACTTCATTACTAATTTTCATTTAATATTGCCCCTTTCAAACTAAAATATAACGTACCCTAACTCTGTAGCTCTAGTTGTTACTGCTGTCATAAACTCCACATATTGGGCCTTTACTGCCTCGGCATTAGCTGCAACCAATTCCTTATTGGTAACACTCATTGCTATATTAAAGTTTTGATTATTGGTATCCAGAGTAGCATTTAGGTAAGCCACTTGAACATCTGCGTTATTTGTATCCTTTACCATTACTACGGCTGAAAAATTTGTTGTTTCATTGACCATTGTTAATACCTTCTTTCATTTAATTTTTGTAATAAAATACCTCCAATTAAAGGTTATTGTATATTTTTGTAGAAATACCTTTTAAAGGAGGTGATAATTATGAGTAAAATTGAACAATATTTAAACTATGTTTATCTTAAAGATGACAACATTAATCCTGGCTCCATAAGTTTAAAGACAAATGGAGAATTTAAGAGGGAAGAAAATATTGTCATCAGTATACCAGAAAGATTTCAGAGAATTTCAACTTACGAAAATGGATTAATTGTATGTGAAGAAATGCTTCCTGGTCAACATATTTTTCGATTTAATAAACCTTACAATGAAACTGAAACAGGAGTGCTTTTCTTTGAGTAAGGCCCTAAATCAAATTTCCTCATTTCTTCATCTGTCAATTTGCCAACTTGAATATTAGCAAATGATGTAGCACAATTAAAGCTAGGGATTGCAATAGGCATAGATTTTTTTATGCCTATTCTTTTTAATATCCGATTTAAAATAAATTTCACTCTATTCACCACCTTTTCTATATATATTTTGGTTTATACTGAATTTGTATTACACAATTAGAACTGCTTGTAGTAATTATATTCGCTCCTGGTTGCAATACAGGGAAGCTCCACATATCAGTGTCAGAAAACTTATTAAGTCCATTAGACATTACTGTACAAGCTTCTCCATCAATAACTACTGGTATATTTGCTTTTAGATTTTTAATAGTTATAGAATCATCTCCAAAGCCTGTTAAAGTTAAAGAAATTGTATCTATTGGAGCTGTTACGGTTACTATTGCAGGTGTTGGGAGATTACCTGGTACATTTATTGTTTTGGTGGCTACATGGTCTAGGGTTTCAGTTATTGCAAGCTTATAAGCATAGCCTGATTTAAGCTCAACATCTAAAGTGTAATGTCCATTTGCTATTTTAGTATTTAAACTGCTTACTATAGTACAATCATAATAAAATGATACATCAACAAATTTTAGAGTGCATTTTTCAAGCTGCTTAACTAAATTACTTATGTCGTTTAATACGCTATCATTGTCAATGTCCTCTACTAATAATTGTATTTTTATTTTTTTATATTTCTCCTGCTTCCCCATATAAAGAGGGTTGTTTGATTGTCTTAACCAATCATCATATATAGTTACTTCTGAGGACTGAATATCTTTTGAAAGGAGTATAGCTTTAAATGTTGTTATATCCAAATTATTTACAAGCATTAGCCTTGCCTCCTTTGCACAAGTTGCCCTGCTTTATTCATAAAATAATCTATATCTTTTTTGTCTGCAAATGAATAAGAGCCATTGAAATTTATATTTGTATCGCCTTGTTTTGAAGTATTTTGACTTGAACTTCCGATGCTTCCCATTCCAGCCATAGCCGGAGTTAATTGCATTCCTAGATTAACATTTGCAGCTAAACCTTTTACTGCATTTGTAACTAGACTTTTGCTGTTTTCTATTCCTTTTGCTAGCCCACCCATAAAGTCCGGCATCCATGATTCATAATCTTTTAATGGCCCTTCGTCTGGTGTACTAAAGTGTAATAGTCTTCTTATCTTATCTGCAACATTTGTAACAGTATCAACTACACCTCTTATTTTGTCATTTATACCATTGATTAAGCCTTGTATAAAGTCAATACCCCAACTATATGCCTTGCCTGGAAGAGAAGTTATAAATGAAGTCGCAGCATTGAAGCCGCTTGATATAAACCCACCTAATCCATTCAATATTGAGCCTATACCATTTTTTAAACCATTGAACATATTTACACCTAAGTTATACAGGTTGCCTGGAAGATTTGCAAAGAATGTAACAACACCATTAAAAATATTAATTGCTCCATTTACAATGCCAGTTATTAAATTATGGATTATGGCTTTAAAACCATTCCAAGCTGCTACAGCGGTGTTAGTTATTGCATTCCATAAGCCAGATATGAAACTTGTAAATCCATTCCATGCTGCTACAGCACTATTTATAGTTCCGACAATTAAATTATATACTGTAGTTTTAACAGCAGTCCATGTATTTGAAGCAGTAGTCAATATCGCTTGCCATAATGAACTCATAAAATTATTGAATCCATTAAATGCATCTATAGCTACATTCACAATTAAACTCCATGCTTGGGATAATGTAGTTGTTATAATCTGAACCGCATATTTGAAAATATTTTTAATGTTGTCCCATATGTTGCTAAACAAATTAGATAAATTTGAGAAAATATGACTTGCATCATCTTTTAATCTAGTAAAGTTTCCAGTTACTAAATCTATAATTAAAAGGATAGCCCCAAGGAATATGTTTTTAATTACATCCCATACATTTTCGAAAATAATTTGTAAGCTTGCAAATATAATTTTAACATCTTCTATTTGATTAGAAAAGGTAGTGGTTACAAATGTAACAATTCCATTAATAGTATTTGTAAAAATAGTTTTAATCCCAATCCAAACACTTGAAACTACATTTTTAATTCCGTTCCATGTATTTGAAAAGAAATTTTCTATCCCGTTAAAAACATTTGTTGCAGCAATAGAGATGCTATTCCAAGTATTCGAAAAGAAATCTTTAATTCCATTCCAAGCATTTTCCGTAGTGGTTTTTATTCCTGCCCAAAGATTAGTAAAGAAAGTGCCTATACCATTCCAAATATTAGTTACAGTAGTTGTTATGCTATTCCATGTGTTTTTAAAGAAGTCTACAATTCCGTTGAAAACATTTACCGTAGTGTCAGCTATACTCTTAAATATTTTGCCGAGGAAAGTGCTTACTACATCCCAGTTTTTATAAAGCAAAACTCCTATTGCTATTAATGCACCAATCGCTAAAATTACCAATCCTATAGGGCCCATTAAAAATGTGAATGCAACGGTGAGTGCTCCAATAGCTGTTGCAATACCACTTATTATAAAAGCCAACGGTGCTATTGCTGCCACTATAGCTAACACAATTAAAATAGTTTTTTTTGTGCCATCGCTTAATCCGCTAAAATTCTTTGCTAACCCTGCAACATATTGTGCTGCTTTTGCGAGTATAGGTGCTAACATAACTCCAATACTTTCGCCTGCTTCTTTAATACTTTCTGTTGCTACCCGTGTACTATTAGCAGCTCCATCACTGGTTCTTGCAAAATCCCCTTGTGCACTCGTAGTTTTCGCCATAACATAATTATATCTAAGTTGTACCTGCTCTTGTTGTGTCATATCTGCTATTTTAGTTTTAATACCCTTTGATGCTGCAAACTCTTGCAAATTCTGTTGTGTCATCACTATACCTAATTTTTTTAAACTTTCCGTTTCACCTGTAAACACACTATCTAATGCAGTATTAGCTTCATCAATTGAAATATTTTTAAAAGAAGCAAGATCACCACCTAATCCAACTAATTTTTCAGACATTAATGCAGCAGCAGCTTGAGGTAATCCCATACTTGTTGCCATATCGCCAAAATTACTTGCCATATCTAAAGCTGTTCCTGATGCAATTCCAAAGCTATCTAATGTTGTTTTGCTGAAATTTTCAACACTTTTTGCAGAACTCCCAAAAGCAACGTCTACTTTATTTAAACTTTCAATGTAATCGCTACCCATTTTTACAGCCGCTCCACCTAATGCCGCAACTGCAATTGTAGCTGGCATCATTGCTTGACCTACTTTAGTGGAACCTTTTGCAATTTTATCTGACGTTTCTGCTATTTTACTTAATGCTACATTGCTATTCTTTGCTTGCTTTTCTAAAAGTTTCAATTGATCTGCTGTTTTAATTACTTCTCTTTGCAATGCTCTATATTGTTCTTCGCTAACCTTCCCCTGCTCAAACTGTAGTTGTACTTGTTTTTGAGCTTCCTTTAAAGCATCAAGTTTAACTTTAGTATTCGTTATGCTTTCAGTCAAAAGCTGTTGTTTTTGAGTTAAAAGTACAGTGCTATTAGGTTCAAATTTTAACTGATAATTTACCTGTTTTAGTTCTGTTGTTAAATCACTACTTGTTTTGTTCACACCTTTTAGTGCTTTATCTAAGGGAGAAGTGTCCCCATTTATCATTACGGTAATTCCTTTTATATTGTTACCAGCCATCTAATTTCACCTCATTTTTAGTAATAAAAAAATACGCCTATATTAAAGCGTATTCCCATGCTAATCTAATGCCATTTTCTAATTTTCCGGCATGCTTTCTTTTCCCTGCACAAGTCATTGAAATTTTGCCTGTACATATATTATATTTTTTTTCTGCTTGGCTTTGGCATTCAAAATATTCACCAGTAGTAATACAAATAACTGCTCTTGACTTGTGGTTTCTATCGCCCTCATATTTCAATATTTTATATTTTTTATTCTCATCATAATTTGATAAATATTCCCACAATAAAGGATTCCCATTAGCATCTTTGCCATAATATCTGCCCTCGCCTTTACAGCATCTAACTAAACTCCCCTGAGATAAATTGTAATGAATGGCTGCTTTATGTGTACTTTCAAATATTTCTTTAGTGGTAACGCATATAACTTTTACAGGCTCTTTTATATTTTTATTATCTTTTAAGCTATATTGTTTATCTTTTTCATAAAATGAAAATTGTAAATATTTTTTAAGCTTTTTACAATAAATCGAAATTCTATCACCTGATACAACCCTAGAAACTTGTGTTATGGGAACTTCATAATATATACTAGCCTCTGAAAGTGCTCCATATATAAGTCCATCATTTAGGCAAATCACACTTTTAGAACTAGGATTATTTGAGCCACTGTGATTATCACGATATATTTTCATCTTCGTTTTATACTCTGGCTTCATCTGAGCTAATCTAACACCTTTAGAAACTTTTAATTTTGTCTCATTTGAAGCATATTTGTTTTTATTGCCACCACTCTCTAAATTATATCCAAACTTTTCATCCATTGTATTTAATTCTTTAATCCAAAACATTTCTCTTCCATCTATGTTTTCTTTATTGCAAAGTTCTATTATAGAAAATTTAAAATTATCTTCACCATATAAGCTCCATGCTCTTTGAAGGTGCTCGTTCTTATGCCTGTTGCTTTTCAACTCCCATTTGTGTGTTGCAATTCTTCTTTTAAATCCTACTATAGTTTGTCCAACATATACCATATTGTTTTGATTGTTAGTTATTTTATATATACAACTATTATCCATCCATAGTTCTCCTCCTTCCTGAAAAAAAAGTGCATTAAAAAAAAGAGCCTGTTCAAAGCTCTTTTGATTTATCATCACTATATATTTAATAATTGCTTTTTCTTTACATTAAATTCAATATCGGTAATTACTCCAGTATCAAGTAATTCTTTATATTTTTTAATTTCATCTGCTGAACTTAGCTGATTAACTATTTGGCCTACAGATGCTTGTTGCATTTCTTCAATCTTTTCTTTAATTTCGCTTACTAATACATTATACTTTTTAGCAAACATTACGGTATTCTCATCTTGAGTAGCATCGGCAATACCTTTTTTATTTTCTATCCCACCAGGTACTGTAAACTGTATATATCCATTTATGAAATTCCCACCTTGCCTAATTTGTATACCTGTTATTTGATTTATGTAGAGAGTTTTGTCACCCTTGAAAAATCCTTGTGTCATTTTTGCTAAAGTGCCTTTTCTCTTGATTATAATTTTATCTGTATATAGTTCCACTTGTCCATTAACACCTTTTAAGGTTAATATAGCTTCCATAATTAACACATCCCTTCATATATTTCTATATTAAAACTATAAAAGAAATATGTCAACTTTTGCCTACTTTTCTTCTTAATCCTTCTCGATCAGGTTCTGTTTGCTCCATGCGCCAGCAATTATCTAAATATTCTCGGCCTTCCTCACTCTGCGAATAGTTATAAATTACTGCATCCCTGAGCAATAACCAATATTCAAATACTTTCATACTTTCTAATCTATCAAAGTCACATCCCGTGTATTTACAAACAATCTTTTCTTCCAATGTGTTTACCTCAAAGTGTCCCTTATCACCACCGTCATCATAATAAGGGATTTTTAGTTTTTTGAGTTTTTCTCTTTACTTAACCATTCAAAATAAGCTGTTAGAATTTCATTCATCTGGTCAAGATCCAATTCATCAATCATTTCATCAGGTATTTTATATCCAGCTTTATTTTTACTCAATATTATCCCAATGGCTTGAGATAGTTCATCCATTGCATCTTCATTTTTCGCCTTGGACAATGCAGTAATTTTCTTTAGGGTCTTTACTTTTGGCGGTTCTACCTCAAGTATTAAATCCCCTATTTTTATAGCAAAATATCGTTTGTTAACTGTTGATATGTCAAACATTTATTTCCTCCTGGAAGGGGCTAGTAGCCCCTATTTTATTAAATTGTAGGAATATCTTCCTCGTATATAATCTTGGTGCCTTCTGAATCCATAGGCATTGCCGTAAATACTGCATCTATTATTGTTTCTTTGTCTTTTACAAAATTAAAAGCAAAGCCAGCTTGGTTGTTTCCCACAATGGTTACACGTATATCCCCATCCATAGCATCTTGATGAACAAATCTTATTACATATAATTTCCCATCTTGATTACCAATACCACCGATTTTTACGGTTCTTTTTCCTAATGCTTCTGTAACTCTAGCGGTTGCACATAATTTTTCTAATGTTTTACCGCACCAAGTCATTATTCCAGATTTCATAGTTACAACTTCTTCTGTTAGAATTGTCTTGCTTACAAGTGCTAAATCATCGGTTGCCTCGTAAAATTTAGGCTTATAATCTAATGTTGCTCCACCTGAAATAAGACCTAATAAATTAGTCTCAACTTCCAATAATTCATCTGTAGGAATTGCTCCCGCGGTAAATACATCTATATATAGTTTTCCAGATCCTAGTACTATTTTTTCACCTTCTACTGACATTTAATTACCTCCTAAAATTTTTCTACAAAATTAAAATCGTATATGGTTTCAAACATCATTTCGGTGTCTATCCATATACGATCTCTTTTATACTTAATTGCCTTTTCATCCAATAGAGCTTCTATCAATGCTTCTGAGATATGATCCACCGCCAAAGAATATAACTCAATACTGATGATTCTATCTGCTATACAATTTTTGCTATCAGATCCGCCTATGCCGGTATTGTCTGTAAATATAATGTAAGGCAAAGGAGGAGGCTTTAGAAAACGCTCTTCCGATACTTTCAGTCCTGTAGTTTCCAACCACGTTTCAATATCACTTAGCATTCTCGATAGCCTCCCTTGAAAGTTCTTCCATGCGTTTTTGAGCAAGGGATTCTCCAAAAATTATATGTGGAAAAGCATCTGTCCTTCCGCCGCCCTTTTTAGCATGTCCATTTTCTAATAGATGTGTTAGCCTATATTCTCCACCAGATACATACCAAATCTTTCCTTTATTGCATTTGTCTTCATATGATGTTTTAATCCTAAAAGCTTTTACGTAGTCGCCTGTTGGCTGTTTAAAAGTTATGTGTGCTTTTATTTCTGTATTTACTTCTTTTGCAACTATATCAACCGCAGCCTTAATTCTATCTGTAACATCTTGGGAGTAATTATTCATATACTTTGCGATCAGATCTGCAAGTCCATCAGCTTTAACATTGCTCATGGTGTCACCTCGCTTTGTCTAGAGTTAAATCAATACTTTGTGGGTTAGTATCATATATTTCTTGGACCATCTTAACTCCATATTTTACAGAATCAATTTCTACAAAATCATAATTATCGATACCAAGTAGTAACGGGATTCTTATAACTCTATTTATATCAATTTCTCTAGCCGATGCTTCAAAATATCTTTTAAAACCTAATATACGTTTGCTAAAACCTAGGTTACTGTACTTATTTTCCATTCTTATATTGTCTTCATCGGTGGTGTAAATATCGCATACACCATCACTAAAACTTATAAATTCAGTATCGGTTTTAATTTTCATGGAATCACCACGTCCTCCACGGCATCTACTTGGGATTTAATGTGTAAACTCAGGAGTTCAGATATGAAGTTCTTTTCAAACATTTCTAGGGCCTGACTATTTGCATATCTACAATAATCAAATAATAGAGCCCTCGCTGAAGCTTCTACCTCAAAATCAAGAGGCACCCCTGCAATTTCTTGCAAGCGTGCCATTCCTCGATTTATAAAGCCAGTAAGATTCTTATCCATTTCAGCATCTACCCAAGTAATATGGAGATAGCTTTTAACATCAATTAATAATTCTTCTGGCAATTAGATCACCTCAATTAAATTTGTTCTTTAGTATTAACAATGCCGGAAACCGCCACTGAAGGAACCAATGGAGTAATTCCAGTGATGTCAAGAAGCATGAAGGCATTATTATCTAATGCTCTACCATTACCATAAAGTTTAATTAGATAAACTCTTTCATCATCTAAGAATTTAAAGTCATCTGAAAACTCTACTTTTCCACCAGTAGTACCAGCACCAATACCCATAAAGTATTTATTTGCGATTCCTACAACAGCCTTTCCTATTGGTGCACCTGAGCTCTGAACAACCGTAGTTGGGAATGGGAATATATCATTTGCATATGTTCCGTCGGGTCTTAATATAGTTGTAGCAGGCATTACCTTGGTAAAATAATCCCTTGGATTAACTATGAAAAGAAGATTATTTATAGCTCTTGCTTTCCCTGTTGGTGTAGTTGATAGCGTGTCCAATATTTCCCCATATGCTGCAGGCGAAAGATTGGTTATAACCTTAGCTGTTTTTAGAGGGTATACACCACCAGTTATAGTAACACCATCAGTTACATCACGGTCCATTCCTATAGGCATATTGTTACCAGTTCCATCGACGATAGCAGTTTCAAGAGCTAACGCAATAGCCTCAGCTAATATGCCTCTAACATATGCATCTATCCATACTGGGCCTACTGCTAGCATATCCTTTGATACTGGTATAAAAGCAGATAATTTACATTCAGTAAGATTGATTTTACCGATTGAGCCAGAAAGTTCAGCAGTAATTGCACTATTTAAAGCACCCCATACTGCAAGTTGAGCTCCTTCTTTATTGACAATTATTTTTGTTAAAGCAGTTGTGTTAGTAAAGTTAATTGCACTTAATAATGGATGTGCATCTTTGATGTCCTGAAGCACGTTGTCTATAACAGTTTCTGGGAATGCATTATCAAGACCTTCAAAAGCCTGTCTTGGATTTTCTGCATTCATGGCTGAAATTACACCTGTATAAAATTTAACCTCTTGAGAAGTTAACGGATGCATACCTCTCTTAGAGAGAATGCTATTGTCCTGGGTTTCCTGATAAGCTTTGAACTCATCCAACACACTTGTTTGAACTGTTTCTGCAAAACTTGTGAAAGCTTGTGCTATCTTATTTTCATCAGTACTTTTAAATGCTGCCACCAAGTTGTCCTTTAATTCTTGCATGATTAAGTCTTTTGATTTCATTTTTTATACCTCCGTGAATTTTATTTTTAATGCTGCCATTAATTTTTCAGCATTGGTTTTCTGTATTTCTAATTCCTTTGGAACTTTTAAAGGATCCTTATGTTGTTTTATTTCATCCTCTACGGACTGTTTAAGCCTTTGCTTTGCCACCGTTATAGTTTTATCTTCTACCCCAGCTATTTCATCAGCTAGTCCATATTCTAAACATTGGGTAGCGCTAAGCCATGTTTGTCCATTTAGTAAAGTTATTAAAGCTTCTTGCGTTAATTTGTTACCAGCCTTTGCAAGATAAGATGAACAACTTGCACTGTCTATTACTTCAATGTCGTTGGCTGCTTTTCTAAGTTCTTCAGCATTACCATAAACACACATGGAAGCATGGTGTATCATCATTAGAGTATTCGTGCCCATAATAACCTTATCTCCTGCCATAGCTATAACAGATGCTATAGAGCAAGCAAATCCATCGACATAAACTGTCTTTTGAGCTGGATGTCTTTTTAAAAGATTGTAGATTCCTAGTCCTTCTTTTACTTCGCCACCATAACTATTGATATAAATATTTATATTTTGGATCTCTCCAGCAGCTTCTAATTGGTTTTTTATAAAGTTTGCAGATGTCTCACTTTCTGTTACAACACCGCTCCACCAATCTGTACTATCACCAGCAACATCATCGTAAATATATAAATCCATCGAGCCTGGTACGGCTGCCTGCTTAATTATAAAGTTTGTTTTGCTCATATTTTTAACCTCCCTTCACTTCTTGCCCTAAGGCTTCTATTTTTTCATAGTTTTTAGTGATGTAATGTTGATCTGCCCAGCCCTCCTCTATTTTTGTATCGCCACATTTTACTCTTAAGTCGTTTATACTATAGCCACCTGAGGCAATCAGCTTATCAAATGCTACCGATATACTAAATAAATCAATGTGACGTATACATGTAGTATCAATTTTTAAATATGAGCCGCTCAGGTAAGGAACTTTGCCATATCTTTTACGATTAGTTTCTTCGGACATCATATCTACTAGCGGATCTATACAGAAAGTTAATAGATTGTCTGTAAGGCTTCCAATATCGGAAATATCTCCTCTTAGTAAAGACGGAGGAATTTTAAAAGCTTGAGCTACTTTATCAAATATTTCTTTTGTTAAAGCGACTATATCGGTAATTTCACTAGATGATTTCTTACCAGCTTCACCACCTTGCTCAGTGTATTTGTAGCCTTTATGTAATGGAAGTACAGCGTTTTCAGCCTCGAAATAGCTCTTAAATCTGACATTCATTAAATCATCAAATTTAGTTTGAAAGTTTTTATCTCCAGTTGCGGTTGCGTCAATATCTAAAATTCCTTTTCTTCCACCACTGCGGTTATATTTACCCATGGCCATATTTGTTAAATTACTATATCCTTTTATCACATTAGATAATAAAACTCTAATATCGTTATCACCTAATTTGAAGTAAAGTACTTCACTCATTTTGAATGAGCGGTTAAAACACATTGTTCCACTTGTTACACTAGTAAAATAGTTTTCTACGACAGCATACTCATTTTGATAAAAGCTATCTGCAATAATGAGTTGTCCACCAACATCAAGGACAAGGCATTCATTATTATAGAGTAATTTAGTTACAAGAGCCTGGAGAAATTGGCTTGAATTTTGATTCTTATTAGGTTCAATATTCCAAAGATAATATTCGTCTGCTTTACTTTCAGCGTATTTTAAATATGTCTTAAATTCACACTTAGAAATTGCACTGGCTATTAAATTAATTGCAGAGCTTATTGCAAAGACCTCTATAGCTAGCTTGGTCTCCTCACAGGATAATTCCTTTTGGTCTACAGGAATAGAATCTTGCCCTACACCGAAAAAACTAGATATCCATTCAGTAAATTTCAATTTATCACCTCCCTTCAGGGCATAATAAAAAGCCTTGTTTCCAAAGCTTAGTTTTTAATATGTATAAACTCCATAATCAATATCTACTGTTTCTCCAACATCTTCTAAATCTTCACTTACACACATTGCAGCTATAAAAGCCTTAAAGCCATCTGTCTTTCTGCTCTTTGGCTCTATCTTTCCGTAGGTTGTATTATCATGTGCTTCAGGCTTTTTGCATGTATTATTCGTATACCACCGCATTAATGGATTGTCACCCCATACTATACTGTGATTAGCAAATAAGCTTGTTACGGTAGGTGCTATGAGCATTTCATTACTAGGCCTTATGAGCCTTATATTATTAGATCCTGTTTTATCTGTGTCAAATCCAACCGCCTTAAGCGATTTAGCTAACAATGTGTATCTATAATTATCCATACCCAGAATAGTTAGGTTATATTTTAATGCTTGTTCCTGTAGCCATTCAGCAGGAATGTCTGGAGATACCTCAACTGCATCTACAAAATCTAGCAGACCTCGTTCTTCCCACTCTAATAATGGTGCTTTAATTCTTCCAAGGTCATTGCATTTTTTACATACCCACGTATGAGACATCCAATAATATTTGCTTTTAAACTTAAAAAGAAGTCCGGCACATACAAAGTCAGTAGTCTTTGCATAGTCAATACCAACAACACAAGTGTTTCCTTCAAAGTCGGGCATTTCTTGATTTGTTGCAAGAATATTCTCCCAACTAGTTACTTCAACATCTTTATTCCCTTGAGGCATATTCATTCTTTTAGTTGCAAAGGACGAATTTGAAATAGGGTCTTGTATATAATCACCATATTCTATATCTAATTCATGTTGTAGTATTGGGAAGAAAGGTAAACTTGGATTAGCTTTAGGCCACGCAATCTTATTTTTAATTTCTTTTATGTCATCTAATTTACACATAAAGGGAAGTGTCCCATTATCAGATATTATTCCTTCTAAAATTGATTCGCTTCTTGCTATAATTTTATCTAATGGACCGTCTCTTACATCTCCATCTGTTGAAATAATTGTACGTCTTGGGTGTGCTTTTTTACCCAGTCCAGATGTCGTAGTATCAACAATCTTAGAGGATTCATAAGCATGGAATTCATCAAAATCAATTTTGCCTGGTCTTCCACCATCCTTTGTTTTAACCCCACTTGTACGAAATTTTAACCTTGACTTAGTCTTTAAATTTACAATCTCTTCTTTAGTCCAATGAAAGTGATTTTTGAGTTTTAACTCATTTTCTTCCAGGACATTATAGACATCTTCAAATGTAGTTTTTGCTTGATCCTCAGACATTGCAAATATATCAATAAAATAATATTTGATTCCATTAACAGGAGTTAATAAGCAAAAATCTTCAAAGGCAAGGTAACCATTCTTCCCTGCTCCACGACCTACTAAAATAAAAAGGACTGGCCACCTTAACTGCCCGTCCATCTTATAAACACAATTATGTAATGTAAAACAAAATATTTCCCAATCGAGAAGTTTAAACGGAAAGTACTTTTGCAAATCAAGATACTTTTCAAGCTGTTCCACATTAATATAAAGTTCCTCAGTTAGAAATATACGTTCTGTATAATCACACAATAATAATTGTTCTTTGCAAACCTCTATATTTCCGCTACGCACCCAATTGATATAATCCTGTATCTCAGGTATTAGATTACAATTCATCACTCGTATTGCTCGAGGCATTCTTGGTTGTTAGCTCCAATTGTTTAAGGATTGCTAGTTTTTGCTTATTATACATTAAAGCATTTTTTATGGAGGGGTTTTCTTTATCATACTCTTTACCAGCAGCGGAAGATGCTTTATAGGTTCTTCCATTATCAGAGACGTCATCTTGCATTTCCTTCTCTTGTTTCCAATACCAAATATAATCATCAACTAAACTTAGGAAATGTTCTACATCTGCATCCTTATTTTTTAACTGTTTTATTAAAGATTCCTTTATTTTATCGACTGCTTCCATTTAGATTCCCTCCTCAGCTTTAATTTTTCCCTCGCACGCGAGATTTATCTCCTTTGTCTACCCTTCATACCGTTCTCCCTGTTTACCATATAATTCCATTTCCTAAGACCGGGGGGGCAGCCTATAGCCCCATTCCTAATAGTCCCATTCTTTAATGGCCTGCATTGTCATTTTATCCAATGCATCCGAACTTCCCATGATAAAATTCTGATGCTTTTGCGTAAGCTTCATGTGCTGCCTCCGCCGTTTCATATCTTCCTACGTTTATTGACTTCCCATCAACTACTATCCTCACTCTCCATTTTGTATAATGATATCCAACGCCCTTATACCCACTCTTATTGTTGGATGCTAGCTTTACATTGCGCATGTTTTCTTTATGTGAACAAACTCTCATATTACTTTTTCTGCAATCATTTGTTTTATGGTTTATATGATCTACTTCTTTACCAGGCTCAGTATCTAATAAGTATCTATGAAGCCATATATCTTTTTCTCTCACCTTATGGCTTGCATGCGCATACCCATCATGTGCAACAAACCAATAGCGTTTAATTACTTTTGGCATATCTTCTTTATCAAAGTAAAATTCTCTACCTTTTGTATCAGTGCCAACAATATATCCATCTCTTTCCACAAATGTATTGTCATTTCTTCTACCTATTATTCCATGTCCATTGCCATTATACCCGCCTAATTGATTATCGGTACACCATTTTCTTACCGTTCCATTCTTAATGTTTAATGCTACAGCTACCTTTTCATAACTTTGTTTCTCTTTCCTTAATTCTCTGATAACCTTTTTCTGTTCTTCGGTAAGCATACTCAACATTCTCCCTATGTTTTATTCTCCATATTTGTATATAAGAAAAAGCACAGTGGAGTTCTGTGCTTATCGGGAGCTACCCTATTTTCTTATGAAGTCTTTTGACTTTTCTTGATTTATCACCACCGCTCAGCATTTAGTTGCTTCTTATACTTGATTGTGTGGTGAATCAAATAATGGCAGTTTGAGCAGAGCGCAATTAAATTGTTCTTAGTCAATGCTAATTCAGGATAATCTCTAACATACTTCAAATGGTGAACCATTGTAGCCGCCTCAGCCATTCCCTTACCTTTGCATATCTGGCACTCGTTGTGTTGGTCATTTAGTGTCTCTGCTCTTAAAGCCCTCCATGTTGGGGATTCGTAAAAGGCTTTGATATTGTGATGGCATATAAGTTTATTAATCCATATTGCTAATGTTGCTTCGTCCATTACCTTTGCCTTGTTGGCGGTTTAGGTGGTCCACTCTTAGATGCTGGAATCCAATATACTTGACTATTACTTACAGTACCTCTCAACATTTTATCTCTAAAGGCTTGGTTTTTCTTATTATCTTTATACGTTTCTAAGAAGTTCTTTGTAGCAATAACTATTACTACAATGCTATATGTTATTGCTATATACTCAACATAACTACTTATATACAATTTCTAAACCCCCATTACTTACACATCCATCTAACGCCATCAAAGTATGCTGTCATGTCATCACCTTTTGCTAAGTCCATTCCTATAATGTATCCTTCTTCTTTTCCATGTCCACAACATGCAGATGTTGCACCCTCTATATGTCCTAGGCAGGCATCACTACCATCCTCGTTAGGCATCCTGCCACATCTCGTACATGGCCTTTCTTCTTTGTCTACTGACACACCATCTTCATAAACCCATATATTGTTTATATATTTAATTGGATTACCTCTACTATATCCTGTTACCATAAACAAATCTCCCTTAAATTTCACTAAGATATTCTTACGCCATATTCATAAGCAACTAAAATAACTTTACCGCCACAATCTTTACAAATAGTATCTATTACCTTCCAGTTATCTGTACTTGTTTCTTTATTAGGTTCAGGCTCTTTATTACATTTCTCACATGTGGGTTTTACTTCATACTTTCTTTTTCTACCCAGATATCTCACCTCGATTATTTTAAGCATGGAAAAAGAGCCCTGTTAAGAGCTCTTTTTTAACTAACCTTTATACCCATTTCTACTAGCATTATCGGTGCAATCGGATTTATTAGCATATCCACCTGCTGAGGCACCTACTATGTTGCCATTAGGTGATGTTCTTCTCCATCTCCACTGATCAGCAGCATCTTTGTAAAATTCCCATTTATCTTCATGCATAAAATCGCCTCCCTTCTTTCCTTATATTTCTACAAAAGGAGGCAGATACCTTTATATGTCGAACGATTATCTCCAGAACATCAGCACTACACTTAATCCCCAAACAACTATCAATCCTTTAGCAACTATCTTTCTAACATTATTATGTTTAATTTTATATTCCCTATAACCTCTTAGGATATATCTGCCACTCATTTAGGCACCTCTACTTGATTCATAACACCTATGATATGTTTATTACATATAATGTCACCATCTAACCTATGCCAGTCTGTAGGAATAGGTGGGAAGAATGGCATCCCAATCCCGACATAACTAAAGTTAATTGTTTCAGTTACCTCACTGTTACAACCTATACATGAGCATTTAGACTTTACAGTTATCTCTATCATTTATGATTTCCTCCGCACCTAAGACTTGTCCCTTAAATTTAAATTCTCTTTTATATGACCTTGTCCTAGCTTTTAAAGGCTGGCATTTCTCTCTTTGTTCTTTTACTGTTTTATATTTTTTACATGATATACAGCACCTAAGACAGCCTTCTCTAATTAACTGATCTTCTAATTCTCTTTCTATATATTTAGGTTCATTCATAGCATTGACCCTACTATTCTAAAACTATAAAAAATCAATGGATGTTCTTCTGAACCTATATCTTTACTTTCAACAACAAACCTTAAATTTAATAATGTGGCAGCATCTATGTAAGGCTGCAAATCTTCCTGCTTTTCACGCATTATTTCTTTTACTTGTTTAACTGCTGGCATTGGAATTTTTATTTGTGTTGTTATGTATTTAAGTTCTTCATAACTCTTTTTCTTCCCAAAATGCTTATTAAGGTATTCACCCCAACTAAATTTTTTACTCATTTATGATTTCTCCCTTTATCTATAATTACACCATGTCTTCTCTCAAAACTGTCATGATCCATACACTCATTTATTCCTTCATAAGGCTTGAGTGAGAATTCTAATACTTCACAGACCTTAAATCTATCGCAGCCTGGATTGCCAAATAGGCAGGCGCATTGTAACTCTTTTTCTTTCCATCTGGTATTAAATTTATATCTCACACTCTCACCTCTTATATAAAATAAAAAGAGTAGTTATTTGCTACTCCCAATTAATTCGTTGTATTCTTCTATCCATTCTCTAGGTACCGTCTTTTTAGCTACTGTATATCTTTCTATAGCTTTAGTTATATCTATTATTCTTTGTTCTTGGTATACAAACTTAGGTATTAGTCCTAAAGGAGGTTTTTCACTTTTAATCGTTCCTTTGGTTATATCATCCAATTTACTCACTCCTCATAATTAAAGATATAAAAATAAGGCGTCCGCGATTGGATGCCTTATTTAAAAAAAGAGGGAAAAAGATAATGACTATCAAAGTATTAAAATTCTTAACAATATTATTGTATACCTTTCAATGTGGTATTAGGTGGTATACTTTTTATATATTTATCATGTTTTTTTCTAACCGTTTCAAAAGAATAATTCATGTTTGCCCCTATCTCTTGCCATGTCATTCCGTTTATATATCTATACATGAGTATTTGTCTTAAGTCGCTATCTGTTAGACTGCATATATACTCTGTTAGCATGTCTTTTTCTTCCATGAGCTCTTCCAGCTTGCGGTTTAATCTATTGTGTATTCTTTTAACCTTACGGTCGTATTCTCCTGTATCATAACCACCTATTTTTAAGTTATATTCCGTATATGGAAATTCTACAGTTGAAGCCTTTACTGAATCCTTTACATATTCGGGCTTTATATTTTCTAGTTCGTGTTTGATTTGTTCAACTTCGGCTGTTATTTTTTTAAGCTTGGACAATTCTTCTTTAGTCATCCTCTTTGCCCCTTTAATTTTTTAATTGGCTTTTCTTTCAACTCTTTCTTGGTAAATTTTGAAGCTTTAAAGCATCTAGAGCATTCAGTCATTAATCTATTTTGGCAATCATTACATTTATTCATTTCTAACTCCTTATAAATCAATTTCTTCATTCCATCTATCTCCGAATTTTTCTCTGCCTATTCTCATGAGCTCCCAATACTTATTTCTATAGTCCTCCATTTGCCTTTCAAATTGTTTACTTTGTCTTGTTATCTGCTCAATTAATGTTGGACTATTGCTTCTTATCTGTTTTTCAACTTCTCTGTATAACGATCTAATCATAGAATTTTTTAATGTTTGTTCATCCTCTTTTAGAGGTTGCCTTTTAGCTCTCTTTACACTAGATTGTCCAATATAAACCCCTATATGGCTAGGTATTTCACCTTTTACAAGTTCGTAAAGCTCTTTAGTCATAACATAGTAATTAAAATGTCCTATAAAAGTATTTTTAGCTTTACTATGGAAATCTGACTTTGATATTTTAACTTCGTAGCATCTCCATACTCCATTAGTGTCATAGGTCATATAATTAACTCTTTCACGCCCAAACCATCCTATGGTCACCTCATAGCAACCAAATACACTTTGTTTATGGGTAGCTATCCAAATATCTTTTTCGAGTTGTAATGTCGTTTCGGTTTTAGCCATTCCCTCAACTCCTTAAAATTAATATCAATAAAGCAGTTAATATCCCATAAAGTATATTTGCTATACCCTTTAATTTTTTATTATCACTAGTAAATATTATCGACCTTATAATGAAAAATATTATTATCAGAAGGAATAATGTTTGTACTATTGGCTTAATCATAGCCTTTTCCCTCCTTGGGATCGGATTGGTGGTGGAATTGGTGGTGAGTTTGGCGGCCCATATCTTTCACTGCAATATTTCGTAATTGGAACCGTATACCCACTATCATAAGTATTTAGTTCATTTATTTTATTAACATACTTATCATATAATTTATCTCTTATAGCACAGATATTAATATATTGTCTTCTAAGCTTAGGTGTGGATTCACCAGTTTTTTTATATTCGCACTCTATGTCATAAGCCCACTTGTCCATCTCTGTCCATATTGGTTGGCTCATGGTTTCACCAGCTCTGAATTTTCATAAATATTCCCAATAACTTCTAAATCTGTATCATACATAAATTGTTGTGTAGAATCATTATTTATAACAAAACAAGCTAGCTTTTCATCAAATGTAACAATTCCTATCCAAAATCCTTCAAAACATATATTATTTTTAACCCTGCCGCCCTCATAAATTTCTTTATCATTCATATCTTTTCGCCCTGTATATTGACCTACTGTTTCTGGGATAACCTCACATTCTTTAGAGTAGATACTATAAAATGGTTTTCCATTTATGTTGTGGGTAAATGTTCTTTCAGCTTCTGTGGTTATCGTGTTCGTTCCATCTTTATAGACTAATAAATATCCATATACCCATTGACCGTTATCAACTCTTTTACCTCTGAATTTTATATCTCTCATTTATTTTCCCTCCCAAAATTCTTTCATTTCTTCCTTACTTGCTGGCTCTAGCTTATATATATCTTCTAGTTCTTTTTCTTCTAGTTCTTCTTCTTCTATCCTCGACCATATGCTGCTCATTTTCATTAAGCTCATTGCCACTACAAGCATATCAACAACTATTACTATTAAGCTTGTTATTATTAATGTTTTTAACACCTTTAAACCTCCTTAAATTCAATCAATTTTCCCCATATCTTTTTAAAGTTTTTAAATCCTAAACTACTCTCATATTCATTTCCTTTATTCTTTGATTCTATTGCGCCCCCAATAAATATTTTATATGTTTGGTAGTTTGTAAGTGATGGATTTATCTTAGCTGACAAATCCTTATTTTTTTCAAACCAGCTTAGAAATTTCTCTGATTTAAAGAACTCAATTGCATCATCAATCTTTATAGTAGCGTAAACTATTTCTTTAAATCCCTTATATCTTGACTGCCTGTATAATTGGATAATCATTTCTATTCCTCCTTAATCTCATTAATTTCTTTATACTTTTTAATTCTTGCATCTGCATACGGTTTGCCTGTCCAGTGTGCTATTTCCTCCAAATAAAATGGTTCATCGCACCTCGGGCAATTAGGAATCATTTTATGTCCTCTGTAATGTTCCTCAAGCCTTTTGATTGTTATTAAATATGGTTTATAGGTTGCTATCTGCTTCCTTTGCTCTAACATAATTTCAAGTTGCGTATTTCTTCTTTCGTCTTGATATGCTAAATCATATAAGGCATCATATGGGTCAACTGCTGAGCCACAACTTGCACATGTTATTCTTTTATTGTCTGTGTCAATAATAAATTTTCTATCTTCGCACTTGCATATTTTGCCTAAGCCTCTTTTAATCCTCATTTGGTCAAGACCTATTATTTTTTCAGGTAATTCGTCCACTTTCATTCCTCCTTAACTTTAATTAGTTTAGTATTTCTGTTTTTAAAACTGTTATCTTTCCACTGCTAATTCTGCATGTTGTTTTAACGCTATAATCCTTTTCATTTCCCATATCCATTCCTATAAAAATTTTATTATATAATTTTTTTATCTTTTTAAAAGGAGCGTACTGATTACTAAATAAGGCTTTTGTAATTTGCTTAAACGTATAAGTTTTACCATTTTTTCTACCACTCAAAATTATATGGCTATTTATAAACCTGTATCTTTCATCAATTATTTTCTTCCTTTTCTTTTTTAATCGCTTATTAGTATTCTCACCCCTATTCCTTATCCATTTTAATTGGATAAATCTTATATAGCTTTTCAAATTCTTCTAACCCCTTAAATTTGGCTATATCGTGGCATATATCGCATAGAGATAGCTTCATGTCCCTTACTGAGTAGATAATACTAGGCTTACCACATTGACTGCATACTTCATTTTTTATACACATGTAAAGGTACCTATCGATATCGTCTGTCCTGTCTATCCCCCTGCCTGTTAGTGGTATGTCATGTTCTATCGCATACTCCATAATGTAGTTTATAAGTCCTCTTGCAGTTTCCAGACTACAATCACTAAGAGAAAAGAACTCTATATCTTCAAAGTCTGCATAGGCTGATATCATGTCATACCTTATTAGTTCTCTGGGATCCCCTTGGAAGTCTGCTATATCTTTTACCGTGCTGAAAATCATTTTTCTTTGCTCGTTAGTTATTCTTCGAGAATCCCAGAACTTAATTACTCCATATAGTCCTTCTTTGGTGCTGTATTTTAGTACCTCCTCCAAAGGAGTATTTAAGCCAACCAATAGAAAGGTATGTCCATTTTCTTCTTTTGATTTTAGTATTTGTACTGGCTGACTTAAGATTTTCATGGGTTCAACTCCCTTTTAATTAAACATCTTAACATGGCCCTCCATCACTTCCGTTAAATGCCCCTATCGGATACTTCCAGTCACTCTTTAAAAATATATCCTCTGATTTATAGTCACCTGTTTTTATTTGTTGTATAGCTTCAATATCTGAGGTATCAAGGCAACTTTCAGCACCTTCTATATATTCTTCCATGGTCTTTTTATTATCTAAAGTAAACCCTAGTATCCTTTCATCCTTACAGACTTCGTTATAGCACTCTGGGAAGAGTTCTTTAATACCCTGCCAGTGCTTGGGTAAAGAAAAAATACACATCATGCAACTACACCTATTCCATCCAACCCTATAACAAGGGTGAGGATTACAATTATTTCTCTTAAGCACTTCCCAAATATCTTTTTCACTATAATCTATAACAGGTCTCCACCAGTGGACCAATCTCTTTGCTCTAGCTAATGCATTGGTTCTATGAATCTCCATTTCGTTATACTTTGAACGACCTGGACTCTCACCTCTTCTTTCACCTGATATAACTAATATTTTTGAGTTACTTTTAATTGATTCAACATGTGAGGTTACACTGTCTTGAACACTAGCCTTTAATGATCCACTACACCACCTGCCACTATGACAACCGCCTTTAGCAGGGAACTTATGCCTTTCAGTTCCTAGCTGTTTTAGTTCTTTAAATTGTTCTAGATTTCTGATAACAGTATCACCCACTACTATTTTTAAATAAGCACTACACCACCTAACACTTAAATCTCCGCTCTTGGCAGGAAACTTCATCCTATATCCATATTCTCTTAATTCTTCTAAGTCTAAAAGATTTTCTCTAAGCTCTTGGCTTCTTTTTTGTCTTACTGAGAGGTTGCATGTTTTAATTTTTCCTTTATCCATGTATTGGATTGGATAACTGGATCCCACCCTATAAACTTCACCCCAAAAGCCATTAACTCTCCAAGATAGTCTTAACTCTGTTCCTGTAGCTTCTGCAAATGCTTTTATATAATTCTTAGTTACAGGCCAGTCCATCTTCCTTGTGGGGTGTCCTCCGTCAATGTCATGATGCCATAGCTCTATCTTTTCTTTAGGCACTCCCATTTCAATGAGTTTAAAATAGGCAGCTGTAGAATCTTTTCCCCCAGAAAATAAAATTATTATTTTGTCATATTCTTCAAGGGGTAGCAACTCTGGAAGATAAAACTTCTCTTGGTAAGGGGTTAAACATTTCCCTTTGATTCTTGGACTTATTTTTATTCCTGCCCCGTAAGTTACTTTATCTTTTAATCCAACAGTCACAGGTGTATTTATATTACATTCAGAATCTTTTAAAATTCTAATATCGTCAGGGAATAAACTTATTTGACCTTCCAATTTTTCAACCCTCCTCTTGCTTTTTATTTTTACTCTAAAACATACTTATTTGTTTAAATTGTGTTTGGGCATTTATCCATGGTGTATATTCTTCAAAGCTACAGCAAGTATGTTTTCTACTATTAATCCACCCTGCTAATTGATTAAGCCTTATATCATCTTTTCTTTTGTTGTATTTCATTACATAAGGTTTTATATCTAATTCTTCAAGCCTTTTTATTCTGTACATGTCCTCCTCAAAGGTAGTATTAAAACCAGTAAGCAGATAACACATGTGTCTATATGGCTTTACAAATTGCTTAAGTAGTTTTATTCCTTCAATAATTTTGGTTTCACTCTCCATTAAGTCCCATGCATAATGCAAGCTTCTAAGATGGTTTACTTCCCCTAATGCTTTTGCTTTTTCTTCGTTTAGCAATCTAACATCTATCCCTTGTGATATATTAACCTTAAGCTTCCTATCTCGAATTTCTTTAAGCTTTTCTATACAATCAGGATCCGCAGTTAAATTGTTATCATAAAGGGTTATAACATTTGATCTAGGATTAATAATATCTTTAATTTCTGCTACAGAATGAAGACAGCCTTCCTTTTGGTTCACTATGCAAAACCCACATTTTCTTATACATCCCCTTGAAGTAAAACCAACACCCATGTCTACTATGATTTGAGATTTTTTAAGCTTTGATTTTCTTGAAGCAATTCCACCTTTACAAGCATTTTCATAAACCATATTCACTGTGTATAAATCATAATCAGGCTTAAAGGCTTCTATCTCTGGAGGAAGCTCTGTATGCGTTATTTCTGTAAGTTTTCTATTAATTTCTATAAAATCCCATCCAGTACCACCAAGAATAAGTTTGTCGCCATACTCTTTCTGAAGTTCTAAGCAATGCTTACGGTTCCAAGTAAATAGGCAACTTGCATATATTTTTTCATATACCTCACCAGATCTAACAAAATCGACTATATAACCTAATGATTTAAAGAAAGCTGATATCTTCATTAGAGCTAAGTTTGGTAGTTTCCCATCTATGTCTATTAAACCTATCAATTCATTCCTCCTTACACTGCTTGTCTGTTTTGATTAAAATATCTTATGGCTTGTTGTCCTATCCATCTAGCCATTGGTACAGCGACCGCATTACCTATTTGCCTATAAGATTTACTATCGGAGCCTGAAAACTTAAATGTGTCTGGGAATCCTTGCAATCTAGCAAACTCCTTTACTGTATATGACCTTAAGTTATTGCCGTCTTGAACTAATCTAGTCGAACGGTCTGTGCCATAATGTGCCACCGCACATGGTGCTATATCTCCCATATCTGGGTTACTTATAATAGGCTTGTCTCTATAGTTACCAATCTTATTTATCCTGTTATAGGCGTACTGTGGTAGTTCGAACTCAATACCCTTTTCTATAATGTCTTTAAGCTTTATAGGGTTACAAACAGGATATTCGATATTGTCAAAAGGCTTTTTAGTTGCTATTAAAATCAATCTTTTTCTTTCCTGCGGGAGCCACATATTAGCATTTACAGGGCATTCAATCCTCACATAGTAATCTGGCAATTTTGTTAGTGCCTCCATGACTATTGGAAATTTCCTCATGCCTGGAACATTTTCCACAATGTACATTTCTGCTTGTTCTAGTGCTATGTGCCTAAAGAAATGTAAAAACAAATCATCTCCGGTTCTTGAATTATGTATGTCTGCTGCGGATGAATATTTAGTGCACGGAAATGTACCAACTATTATATCTGTCTTTTCTTGGTCTAAAACTGTTATCTTACTAATATCTTCTTGATGTATTTCATGGGTAAAGTTATTTCTAAGTGTTTCACAGCATGTTGAATCTATCTCGTAACTATGCAATATATTTATTCCTGATTGGGATAAACCTAAGTCCATCCCACCAGCTCCACTAAAATAACTTTTAGCTGTAATCATTTCTTATCACCTAGTTTCTTGCCACATATAGGGCAATAGTTGATTTCTATATCTTTAATACCAAATACGTCCGCTATTACTATGTGGCCTTTTTCTATGGATATTTGGGTAAAAGTCTTACTAGTTTCTGCTATCGTTTTTATGGTTTTATTCCTAAGGCAATAATTACAACCTTTTCTTTTGCTTACTGAGCAATCATAGCCATCATCTTTCATATTTCACCTTCTTGAAAACCTGATATTACAACTTCTACTTTTGGATTTTCATCATAGAATTTTTCAATCCTTAAAGAAACAATTTGAGAATCATCATCATAAGCAAGTTTATTTAAACTATCTAAAATAATCTTTGCTATATTGTCAGCATCAGGCTTTTTAACAGGTCTTGTTGTGTTATCTAGCTTATCTTGCCTAACTTTCTTTGAGCCTGATTTAGGCACTGAATAGTAAGCACAAATAATGCACTGTAATTGACCCTCGAGCTTTTCTTGCTTGCTTATGATAAATAATTCTTTAACTAAGGTCTCATAATTTACTGTTTTAGTTGGGGTATATGTTCCAAACTTGCCTAGTCTCGGTCTACCTTTAGCACATGGTTCACCTGGAATAGCTAGATTTATATATTTATTCAATTAGCTTTCCTCCTAGTAAAAATCTGATGGCATCAAGCCCCTCAACCCTGTTATTAACTACTTTTAAAAATCCTTTATTCTGTGCTATTACCAGATCCTTTAAAGGCATGTCCACCATGGATTTAATTTCATCCAACGTATAATAGATATCTAGCTGGAATTTTCCATAATAGTAATCTTGCAATTGCTTTTGTAGTTTACGGTTGAAGCCTGGTTCACATTCCGTCCTTATATGGCAGTTTCTTTGATGTACCCACCAGATGTTAGTTTTGCAATTCCTTAGTAATGGCTCCTCTGAAAGTTTTATAACATGGTGTGGTGCTCCTCTACCTACATATACATTTCTCCCGCAAATTTTACATAAATCTTCTGATTCTCGAATTATTTTAGCTTTTAGTTTTGGGTCTAATTTATCTTTCATAGCTCCTCCCTCTTAAATATTTTCTTAAATACCCTTAGAAAAAAATATCTTAAGTTATTCTGTTGTTTAGACAATTTATAAGATTCAACTTCACATTCCGTAAATCCAGCTTCTAGCATACATTTATCACAAACATCTTTAGTTTCATGTATTTCTTGCTGGCATCCACCATCTTTGCTTCTAAAAGTAATTTTCATAAAAACTTTACTAAATTCTTCATCTTGTATTTCTTCTCTGCAACAATCACAATAATATTTTGTAAATTCATGTTTCAAATTTATTCCATCTCCTTTCAAATGAGTGTCACCTAATAATGACAATACACAGAAATACTCGGGTTTAAGCCTATGTTTAGCTTATTTGTATCCTATACATTATTTTTTGACTTATTAAACCTGTATCCATTTTCTCTGATAAATTTGCCTACTGATGCAGGATTAGAATTTAATCGTTTAGCTATTTTTTTATATGTTAATCCTTCATTATGCCATTTGATTAGTTGTTTAATATCAAATCCCTTAGCTGTTTTAACATGTACAAAGTCATTTTTATCTCTAAGCATTACTTTACGTACCTCAGAGTTTTTTAAATCTTCTTTGCTCAATCCTTTTTTAGGTTGTTTCCTTGGAATACTTTCTCTATATTTTATTTTTCCCTCTTCATCAAGAATTCCAACTAGGATATGGTAAGTATGTATTTCAAGTATTTTGACTTTATTTGATACTGTTCCAACCTTGTTAATTTTTTTATTTAGGATGAATTCTTTTTCTATTGTTAATTCCATTTCACTCCTCCTCAAACATATTTATTTGACCTTTTGTTATTTCAGCTTTTCTACGATTAATATCTGCCCTTACTTTCTTCTTGGCTTTATCTTGTTTTGTTAGTTTAACAAGACGTCCCCAACATGTCGGACCAATTTTACGAGTAATGCTTTCTTTATCCTTTAGGTTTCTGTGGCAGATAAGGCATTTCATGATTCAAACAAAGAGCTTTGTTGTACCTCTTTATCCTTTTCTACAGCCTCAAGGTTCCTAACAGATAGATTAAAATAGCTTTCCTTAAGCTCTATACCTATATATTTTCTATCTAGCTGAAGAGCTTTATATCCGCATGAGCCGATACCAGAAAATGGATCTATTACTATGTCACCTTTCGCACTCCATAAATTAATGCAATTTTCAATAGTATCTAACTGTAAAGGAACTATATGTTTTTCATCCTTTTCTTCCCTTGCAGATTCCCTTTGCAATGTATTGCTTTGGTTAATATCCATCCATACAGGCTCGGCTATTTTCTGCCATAAACCTACTGGATAAGATTCCATAGTGTGAGTAATAGGTTTACTATTAACACCCGGCTTTCTGAATGTTAAAACATAATCAGGTAATCCTTGCCTACTCATTGCACTATCTTTTCTCAGCTGCTTATGTAATAATCCAAGTGCATTTGTTCTGACCATTTCAACTACAGGAGATTTATAAATTGTTACTCTTGAGTGATAAATAAACCCTGCCCTTTGAAATATTCTTATTATCATCCCTGGGAAGTCCTTTAATCCTATTGCTCCATCCCTTTCTTTCATCATAGGAACATCTACACAATGAATTGATACATTTCTTCCCTCCATCATTATTCTGAATATTTCTCTAACCATGAAATTAAAGTGCCTATAAAACTGTCTATCATTCTTTGAATTACCCATATCTAAAAAACTACTAGAATATGTGTACAAAGATAAGAAAGGTGGAGATGTTACCAAGTACCCTATTGAATTGCTTGGAAGTCCTTTTAATACTTGGGTGCTATCTCCGTTATAAAGTGTAAAATTCTTACCTTCAAATTGATTTAATACTTTCACTAAGCTACCTCCTTCAGCCATTTTGGTAATTTCATTTCTGTTTGTGGGTTATACCCCAACTTTTCATTTACGGTTCCATGCACTTCCTTGGTTAATATTTCTTGAGTATGTTTAACCATTTCCTCAATCATCTTTTCAGATTCTATTTCTTTTCTCTCAATGTTGGCTTTGACTGCTCCCTCGGCTTCGCTTGTTATAATCCAAACATTAACCTCTTCCTTTTGTCCAAATCTCCAACACCTTCTAATAGCTTGATATAGTTGCTCGTAACTGTCGGATAAACCAACAAATATCATGTTGTGGCAACTCTGAAAATTTAAACCAAATCCAAATATTTCACATTTGCTGACTAGTATTTTTATATCTCCGTTACTAAATCCAATAGCTGCTTTAACTTTATGTTCTGGTTTATTACTACCTGTTACTTCAACAGCTCCTTTGATTTTTCTTGCAAGCATTTCAGATTCTATATTTAATCCAGTCCATATGAGCCATTGCTCGCCATCTATTAAGCTAATAGCTTCTTGTACCCTATTAACTAAGCTGTCTCTCCTGGCTTGTCTACGTTCTTGCAATGTTTGAGCCATAACAGGTAACAAACTTATCTGTCCTTGATCTTGAAATATAGGGCTTTTAACAATAATTTCATTCATATTTAATTTTGGCAGTTCAAATCCTTTGTCGCTGTATCCTAAATCGCTAGGTTTAGTTATTACTAATCCCCAACTACTAACCCATTCCCAAAATTTATCCTCCGCATGTCCTTTTAATCTCCATTTAGCGGTATCTCCCCCATCGTGTACAAAGTAGGTTGCTAACATCTCTACCCTGGAAAGAACATTTAAAAACTCTGCATGATTTCCTAATTCCACATAATCGTTGGGAGCTGGGGTTGCGGTACACGCCAACTTATAAGGGGTATCTTTAAAGGTATCTATAATTAATTGTTTATATTTACTATCAAAGGATTTTAAAATACTACTTTCATCAAGGATTATTGCTATAAACTCACTAGAATTAAAATGAACTAGCATTTCATAGTTGGTGATATTTAAACCTTCTTTTACATCTTCTTGTTTTCTACAACTATTAACTTCAATACCAAACTTTTTACCCTCTCTTACTGTCTGCTGACTTACTGCTAAAGGAGCTAATAGAAGAATCTTTCCTCCAGTATGTTTATTTATTAATCTTCCCCATTCAAGCTGCATGATTGTTTTACCAAGTCCTGTCCCGGCAAATAGAGCAGCCTTTCCTTTTTTCAAGGCCCATTTAACTATGTCTGCTTGATGTTCAAATAGAAGAGGACTTATTTCAGATTTATTTATATCTAAGCCGCTTGAAATTAACTTTACTTTTTTACTTTCTATAAACTCTCCATAGTCCATTATTCTATCTCCTCAAGTAAGTTCACATTTCTAAAATTAACTATTGCAACACTTCCATGCTCATTTGTTATTTTCATTAAGTTTTCTTGTAAATCAATTTCAGTTACTCCATATATATTTCTACTAGTTGAAAGGCCTTGGAACCATATTTTAACTGTCTTTTTCTCTAAGATTGTTTTCATTTAATCCCCTCTTTGTTTTTATTGGAGGAATATGTTAATATGATTACATACTCCTTTGTGGGTTAAAGAGTTGCTATGTTTGTGAGACTGGCGCAGCTCTTTTTTTTATTATAATAATTTGTGTCTATGCAGCTTATTATTGTATTACGAATTATCTAAAGTGATATTTTCTTCTTCTATTACCTTAACTAACTCCATTAAAGCCTTTCTAACCTTATATGAATATCTAGTACCCTCACTAGCAACTCTTAGGTTTCTCTCACTATCATTGAGTTTGACGTACCTCATATGATAATCTCCTTGGTCATCTTGGATTATTTCAAGATAATTAGGCTTGTCTATTGGTGTATAATCGCTAATTAAAATTACCTTTTTCAATATCTCACTTCCTTCACCTTTTAATCAGATTGTTCACTACTTAAAATCCCTCCAATATCTCTTTTCCAGTAAGTTCTCTTCCTATCTCTGCCCCAATAGTTATAATCAATTTGCTTAAGCTTTTGGTTGCTTTGTCACTTTCAATAAGTAGCTCTTCACAATTTGTATCATCCTCAAGTTCTTTTTCTATTTCATAAATTCTTTTCAGTGAACGGTTGTAATTTATTTGATTTACTGAAAGGGTAACAATCGTCATCTGTCCAAGTTCTAAATAAAATAGTACGGCTCCTTTTGGGTGCCTTTTCTGCCTGAGCACATTGTGATTTTCCATGAATTTATTGATTTGGTTTGTTAGGTCTGCTTCAGTTTCAGCAACCAGTATCTTTATACTTTCACCTTCCATTTATTTAACCTCTTTGAGCCTGTAGTTATTATCTTTGCCTTTTACAATTACCAAATAGTTCTTACACATTTGTATTATTCGGCTTCCTAGCGCCTCATCTATTTCAATTAAATCATCAGAACTTAACTCACTACTTACTATTATTGGTAGATGGTTAATATATCTATAATTGATTATTTCAAACATTGCTCTTATGTCTGCCCCTGCTACTGGTTCCTCCCTTTTCCCTTTTTTAAATAAATCATCAATCAACAGTACAGGTATTTTTTTATATTTATCCATCATGTTTTGATATACATTTTCATTTGTTATATTTTGTTTTAGTTTGGTTATTGCATCTCTGAATTGAAAATATATAACATTGATACCTTTATCAATAAATCTTGTAGCTATAGCAACTGTTAGATGTGTCTTACCTGCCCCAGGTTGTCCCAAAAATGCTAGAGAGTTATTTCTTTCCTTTTTTATAGTTTCAAAATTTTTAAAATATTCAATTGCTTTTAATTTCATAAGCTTTGCCATTTCGTTATGGATATTATAATTTTCAAACACCATGTCTCTATTTTCTAAACTTATTCCTGATTTCTCCCAAAGGCTCATTATTTTACTTTTCTTATGACATTCACATTCAACCATAATATCAGCGGTATCTTCCTGCCTTTGAGGCACAAAACCTAAATCTCTGCACTTGGTACATTTATACTTCTCCAAACTCTCCTTTGAGGTCTCCGAGGTCTGGGATTTCTGTATTGCCTTTGATTTTAAGTTCTCTATTATCTGATTTACTATCTGCTCTGCTGCCTCCACTAGCTGCCTCCTTCCCCTCTGTGATCCAATTCTGTAATATTCCTTTTGCATAATCTAAAGCACTTTTATTTTTTATGCCCTTATCCAAGGCCTTTTGAATTGCTTCCTGAATATCTTCCATGGGATAAAGCTCTACTAAACTATAGATAAATTGATAATGTGCTATTATGCTTACTGTTGTTTTGGTTTCATAAAATTTTAATATCTCAAAGGTTTTTTCAGAAAGAGAGTTCTCCATCTCCTTATCTCTCTCTTTCTCTATATCTATATCTAACTCTTTCTCTATATCTATCTCTCTCTCTTTCTCTTGGTTGGACACATTGGACATAGGTAGGACATTTTTAGGACATTGTCCAATACTTCTATGTTTTCTCTTTTGTTCTGCCCAGTATGTTTCAGTACCTAGCATCCTTTCCATTTCAAGCATATAGATAGTTTTATCCTCTAAAACCTCCATCATATTTAACTCAATAAATACCTTCATAGCACTTCTTACGATATCTACATTTGTATTAGATATCGTTGCTATCATCGATTCATTGTATGGTACCGTATCGCTAAATCTTAAGTTCCCATCATGGTCCACACTCTCCACTAACATCTTGAGATAAAATAAAATATAGTCTTTACCATTTGGCATAGCCTCGATTATTTGTATATCATGCCTTTTAAAGAAATCTTTTTTAAGCTTTAGCCAGTAGTATTTTTTAGTATCACTCAAGTTGCCACCTCCCTAATATCTTATGATGTGTAAATATGCTATGAGCATTAAAGTTCCTACTACAATTTCAAACACTACCGCCCTTACCCATTTACCTTTTTGTGTTATTCTGTATGTTTTCATAAGTTCACCTTTTATGCTATTTCAAAGTATTCCGTTAATATTTCTCTAACTTTGAAATACTCGTGATGTTCTGAAATAGCATGAAGAACATCTTTTCTTTTAAACCCTACCGATTCTCTTTGGCTATCTTCTTTGTACTTAAAAGCCTCTAACATACAGCTGTTAGCACATCCATAATTCATAAAGTAAATATCTCCTGCATCGTTTATGTTATAGCGGCTTCTCATTTCTGTTTTGGAATTGCTATACGTTGGACCTAAATCCCCCAGATAAGTTCCCTTTGTACTTTCGCTTCTTTTATATTCCATTAATTCAACTGCAAACTCTCTAGCATTTTCTAAAAAATTATCTTCAATTTTTACAATAAACATATGCCTCGAATGATAATACTGGCTTACTATAAGACAATATTTATAACCGTTACTATTCATTAATTTGTCTCCCTTCACAATATATAAAGTTGTTTATAAGAATCTTAATTGTTGACTTATTTCATTCTTATATCCTAAAAATGTAAGTATAGATTTCTCTCTTTCTTTGTTATAAAATTCATAGTTAGGATACCAATCGAAGAAATTTTTTATACTTTTTGAGCTATTACAACTTTGACATACAGGGATTATATTATTTATTGTGTATTCCCCGCCTTCACTAAGTGCTTTAAAGTGATCTTGTGTTAGTGGCAACTCCTTTCCACAATAAGCACATTTATTATTGAAATATATCTTAATTTGTTTCCATTGATCCACAGTAAAGGTAGCCGGTAAACCATGTTTCAATGACAATTGTTTTGCAGAGTTTATTCTTGCTTTGTCTGGATTTTTTAAATTCCATAGCTTTATAGTTATAGCTATTTTTTCTTTGTTGATGTCCCTGTATTTTTTTGAATATGCTAAATATTTAACTTTGTTTTTTTCATGGTATTGCCTATGTATTATGCCTATTTTTACTTTATTTTTTATATAATGCTGTCTTGATTTTTCGTTTATCATTTCTTTATTCTCTGCATAATATATTTCGTGCCTTTTGCGTGATCTAGCTCCTTTATCTTTTATATTCCTTTGACTTGCATATTCAGTTCTGCAGCTTTTACAATCATTTCGGTATCCAGTCGGAGTATCTTTTCTTGGTTGGAAATATTCGCTTGTCAATGGTAATTCTTTTTTACACTTATTGCATATTTTAAATTCCAATATACTAACCTTCTCGCTTCATAATCTCGGCTGGTGACCATACTTCTTTTAACTCGCCAACCGGCAATGTCTTTTGGCTATATAAGCTATCTAATAAAGACTTATTTATTTCCTCCAATTCCTCGTTGTGCTTAATTAAAGCCTTTACGGTGTCCTTTAGCTTGTTTACTTCCTTGACTTCCTTAAAATCGCTATTAAGGCTTTCTACGAGTACCTCCCTTTCTAGTATGTTTAGATTTTCAACAATCATCTTTTTAATGAAAGCTATACTAATATGGCCAAACTTTATTTCATGATCCAGCTGAAGGAGCTCCAAACTAGTCCTTAATTGTCCGTCTAAGTCCCTGTGAGCTATAGAATTATGATGTTCTATACGTTTTTCTTTGAATTTATTTTGTAGATCAATTAGGTATTGTGGCTCGGTTCTATATTTAATGTTCATTTTCTATATACCATTTAGCTTTTAAAATTGCATCAGTAGTTAGCGACATAAATCTAGAACTTGTTGGAGTGAACAGTACCCCAGTTTCTTTATACTCACACCTTACGTTTTTACCTTCGCTAAATGCGTATGCTGCTTCCATAAATGTTACTGGTTGTTCTACTAAAGTCCATTTGCTAATATAAGGAATACCATAAGGAACTGCTGCTATAAAATCGCCTTGAATTTGCAGTGTAGTTGTACATTCACTTTCAATAAAAGCACTATCATGTAGTAATAAAGCAGTTTCAAACTTTAACTTAGGGTTTACGGCAAGCATTTTAATTGCTTCTTCCAATTCGTAAGTTTTTATAGGATTTATTATGTCTTCATTCCATTCATAAACCTTGATAACACCGTCTGATATAGAACCACATCTGCAAGCAAACATTTTTTTATTTTCATTTTCAAGCCATCCAATATTTGATTTTACATATAATCCACTTGGAATAATTTCATTTTTAGATTCTACAAAGTATTTTTTATCAGATAGTTTAAGCTCTGAAATTTCTTTTACCGTTAATAATTTTCCTTTCATAATTTCCCTCCCTATTTTTTTAATCTTTTATGCCATTTCTTATCAGTTATTTCTTTCATTTGGCCATCTTTTCTTAGTTTATAAGCTTGTTTCATTACTGTTTTAATTGTCCTTTCTAATGCAAATGACATTTCTTCAGGGCCTGTGATGTCATACCATGTTGCTAAATATTTCAAGTCCTCTTTAACCCAAGGCTTACCATTGTTTGCGTGATATTCAGGGTTATAATTCATCCGCCCATATTTGTCATATTTGATATCCATAGCAAGCTTTAAACCCCTCCCAAGTCAATCGTTAGGCCCTTTTCTGCAATATATACAGGCTTTCCAGTAAGCCTTTCTATCTCGTCCTTAAATTTTTTTGTATTACTATTTCCGTCTGAAAGATGGATAAGTGTTATATCTCTAACTTGGCTTAAATCATTGGCCATAAGAAATTGTTTTACATTCTCTAGGCTAAAATGTGACTTTAATAACCTGTTTCTTAAGCTCCATGGTATAAGTCCTAAATCTATGTTTTCTTGAAGAATATCGTTGGCATAATTCGCTTCGATTAATATGTGATTTAAGCCATTAAACTTGTATTGGCAATAATAGCTGTCTGTAATAAATAAGAGCTTACCTATGTCACTATGTTGCACTAAGAAGCCTAGACTACCTTCACAATCATGCTCCGTTTCAAATGGAAGGACCGTGAAACCACATACTGCAAATTGCCTTTCAGATTCTATTAATTTAAGCCTGTGATGGGTTTCTATAACCTCGCTTTCTTTTACATATCCCCTTACGGTTCCAATGCTTGTATAAACATCTATTCCAGCTTCTAGAAAGTCTTGTGAGGCCTTGCTATGGTCTTTGTGACAATGACTTACTAGACACCCTACGACGTTGCTAAGATTGAAATTTAAGCCTTTAAGAATTTCCTTGTAGGGTATGCCACATTCTATTATTAAAGTTTCCTCCTTACTTTGGAGGAGATAACAATTCCCTTTGCTCCCTGATGCCAACACTTTGAGTTCCATTAGTACGGAGTATCTTCCATTTTTATTTGTTCGGCTTCAACCTTTGGTGTTGAGTTAGTTTTCTCTTTGACATCTTTAGATTGGACATCAATAACCTTTTCTTGCTTAATATCAATTACCTTTGAGTTACCCTTTTGCTTTATTTCCTCTTTTAATAGTGTGTCCGTGTTTACTGGCAGTACTTCCTCTTCAGTGTATAAAGCTCCTAAGTCTTCTGGGAATGCTTCTCTAAGGGCCTGCACTATTGCAACTTTTCTTATCATTGTTTTAGGAAATTTGTTCCAAGTACTTTGTCCTTTGTTATATTCTTCTAGATTGACCTTAGCGATATAAGGAAACTTCCTATTCTTTTTATAAACTTCTGCCCATCCACCGAGTACAATGTCAGCCTTTAATGCGAAGGAACCTTCCGATTCTATAACTTGGTTGTCTCTCTGTATAATCAACCCTGCCTTAAGTCCTTCGTAGGAATCGTTTCTTTCAGCTTTCTTCATGTAAGCTTCCTTACCAACAACAATCTGTGCTGGCGAACCTTTGAATTTTACCAAATAAGCTTCGTTCAGGAACGGATTAAGCTTTTGATATTTACATAGATTGATAAACATCACAACTTCTTGATCGCTCACATCTTCATTTCCATGGGTTAAATAGTTTTTAACTATATTGCCTGTTAATTTTATTTCTTCACCATTTACCACGAATTTATTTTCAATGGTCATTAAATCATTTGCCATTTAATAGTTCCTCCTCAATTTCTTTTATTTCATCCATGTCATACATAAAAGGTTTTCCCTCTTCCATACAATTATGAAACAGATTCCCCAGTGCATTTGCACAATCCTCACAAAATGCTCGAGTATCATATTTCTTCCCCTTGCTATCACAAAAGCTATAAACTAAGACAAAAGGAACTACTCTATTACAATTATCACAACTACATGTTCTTATTTTCCTAGGTATCTGCTTAATCTTTATCAAATTAAACAACCTCACTTTCATTATTTTCTATTCTTAAGGTCCTGTCTTTTTTAGATACTATTAGGTTTATAATTTGGCTATTGGTATCTATCAGATCATCCACCGATTCCCTGTTATCAAAGAAGATTGGAGCTGAGATATTGTAGTGTTGACTAAGGGTATTAATAATATCTAATCCAGCCTTAAACTTAGCACCAGTATTTAAGTTAGTACTAAACGGAACACCGTTCACCATTACCTCGCAACATTCTTCGATGCCTCCATTTTGAAGTGGCCTAAATAACATTATCTTTGCAAATTTAAATCTGCTATTTATTGAATCCTCAAGCAATTCAACTTTGGATTTTACAAATTGCTCATATAAGAACTCTTGACCCTCTAATGAGGAGATCAAAACACCCAACCTTTTTTCCTCTTTATTAAGTTCATCTATTCTAACCAAAGATTCTCCATTGGCTGCTTTATATGCTAATTGACTATCAACTATTTTGAGGTCTATTTGAAGCTTATTTTTTCTATCTTTAAGGTCATTTAAAGTATCAATTGCACTAATGGGTTGGTTTACTTTAGTTTCTAAATCTGCTATACGTTGTTTTAACTCTTCGTACTCTGGGCCATACACGGGTTGAGCTTTGAAGTTTAATATGGAACTTTCTAACTCAGGTTCTTTTTTCATTAAAGGATTTAAGATAACAGCAATAGTTTCAATCTCTTCAAGATAAGTATTTTTTTGATTTTGGAGCACCTCAATTTGTTCCTTCTCGGAAGTCCCTTTGCTCATATTATTCTTTAAATCTTCTGCATTTCTAAGGTTAAAGTTTTCAGTTAAATTCTGTTTGGTGGTTTCAATATCAGAAATATCAAGATCTCTTTTGCAAGTTGGACAAACAAACTTAGATTCATCAAATATTAAAACACGGGACTTTATAGCATGGTACTCTTCTAGTAAGGACGCTTTTTCTTTTTCTAAAGTGCATATTTTTTCGGTACAATTTTTAGCCTGATTATTAAAATTATTCTGTTTAGATTCTAGTGTTTGAATTTCTGATTTAATGTTATAAAGATCACTTCCCATTGCTTGTAGCGGCTTATCCATCTCCTGTTTAACTTTATAATCCATTCCTTGAAGTTGATTTTTAAGTTCATAAATCTTACTCTTTTCCTTTAAGATTTCGTCTCCAACCTTGGATCTATCAGCAATCTGTTCATCTATACTATTGATTCCAGATACAATGCCTCTTCTTTGCATTTCTAAAGCTTCAAACTCAATATTTTCCTTTATAGAGCTCCTTCTTTCATCGACCCTAGCAGGGATGCCCTCCTGGTCTTTTTTAAGTTTAGATATCTGAGCTTTAATTCTTTTAGCAAAGCTCTCCATATCTTCATTGGGATTAAGCAAAGTAGACAGTTCTGAGAGTTTATCATTATAATTAATTACCTGATCTATGCTGACATCACCGTTGATATCAAATATCATTTTTCTTTTTTCTTTCCATGGGAGAACTGCCCCAAAATACATTGGGTTGGTAAGAAGCTTAAATATATTTTCTGGGATTATACTAGCAATATAAGCCTTAAATTCTCCTTCTTTGTAAGGAACCTCATTGACATAATATTCTTTGGTGTTGGTATCGTAAGTAGCTCTTTCAGTGCCTTTTTTCCTAACCCATTTTTGTTTTAAAACTTTTCTTAATGTTGTCTTTAACCCATCAATTTCAAAAACCCCAATAACCTCGGTTTCAAGATTATCTATGACCTTCCCATTTGAATCTAGGGGCTGGACATCAAATTTGCTTATATCACTACTATCTTTGTCAAAAAGTAACCACGTGAATGAATCGTTGATTGAACTTTTACCAGTGCCATTCTTTCCGTAGATATTTGTGATATCATCAAAATCTATGATTGGGAATAAATTCCCTTTGAAATTCTTTTGTTCTAGTCTTAATAATTTGATAATCATTTTCTTATCCTCCTTTTTAAATTGTTATATTCCCCCATAAGATATATAATTTTGTTGAAAGGGGGTGATTTTTATGGAAAATAGTGTTGATATAATTTTAAAGTCTGGGAAAAGTATTGTTATTGAAGACTTTAAGCACATTGCCTATCCATCTGATGATGAAAGTATTATTGTTAAAAAATTTGACAATTTCTATTTGTATAATAGGCTTTTAACATTTGTTGGAGATTCTACGATAGTTACTTTAAATTCAGAAGATATCGAGTTTGTTAGATTCTCAGGAAACTTTAGTGAGTAACAGTTACGTCTAAAAGAGTGCAATTACAGTTGTGCTCTTTTTCTATTTTTTTGATTACTTTAATTCTTTCTTCTAGTTCTTGCATTGTGTTTACTGAAATTTTTATTATTAATTCCATCAGCCCTCACCTCCCCTAAATATTTTTAAATTATGTAATGCTTGTCCTCCTAAGCTACCTGATATTTTTTTAGAATCTCGTCAATCCTAACTTCATTGTTTTTGCATAAAGCTACAGCTGTACTGACGCAAGCTTGGATTTCTGTATCATGGACCATATCTAAAGTCTTTGGTTTAGTCTTTTTGCCTGATTCATTTAGATAATTTGTTATTCTAAGATTTAGGTTAATTCCATGTGCATAAAGGAGTTCTTTCTTAAAATCTCTCCATGCGGTTTCATAGCCAACTTTACTACCGTACTTTTTAACAATTGCTTCAATAATTTTTCTATCAGCCCATTCTAAGGTTTGTTTTGTAAGAAGCTTATTTTCGGTCTCCAACACATAGACATTATTTTGCAAAGAAAGCAATTGCGTATCTGCCATCTTTAAAGCCCTTGACATTACAGATTCAGGGCTATTCCATTTTTTCTCTAAGTCTATGAAATATAATCTTGCTTGTTTGCCTTTATCGGTTTTCTGCAACATAGCTAATTCCTTAGCCATATCTACAGTTATTTCAAAGTCTTGAGCTGGTCTACCACCTAATGAGTTTTCGAGTGATTGCTCGATAACCCTATAATCTTCATTTTCAGTAAATCCAAATGATTTAAACTGATTAAACCATTTTAAAAACTCACCCCAAGGCTTGTCCAAAAACTCCCACAAATCCCTCGCGCTTGTTGTTTGGTTATTTTCTTTGTAATTGATTTTCATTAATTCGTTCAAATTGTTTCCTCCTTTTTATTTTTATCCCCTTGTGGTAAAATTTCGGTTGAGAGGGGGTGTTGTTATGGATCTATCAAAAGAAATAAATGATACGATACTTGGTTCAGAGATAGAAGTTGCTTGCCCTAATTGCGGTAAAGAATTTACTATCTTACTAAATCAAGTAGGCCACGTTGTTCAATGTCCATTCTGCAAAACGAGCATTGAGCTAAAAGACAATTCTTAAAGTTGCTTAGAATTAAGCGAATCTATTAGTTCTTTTACTCTTTTTAGGGTAGTTTCTAATTCGTTCGCTTTTTCTTTCGCCGCATCTATTTGAGTAGTGTCAATTTTTATAACTATTGCTGTTGCCTCCATCCTTTCTCACCTCCTCCAAAAAACTAATTCGTTCAATGCTTGTCTTCCTTTTTAAATTATTTAAAGGTATTTGTAAATTTTTGTAGAATTACCACCTAGGAAAGAAGGTGATATTATGAATAAAGCTTTAATAAAATTTTCTAATGGTGATTCGTTAGAATTATTTGATGAACAATTAATTATTACTATATCTAAACTTGTTATTAATGATGATATAAGTGTTTCTCAAGGGCCAACATATAAACTGTGGTATCATTCAAGTGCCGGCTTAATACCATCAATTTGTGAAATGCTTTGTCAATGTGACTTTTTTCAATTAGTGGATAATACAGATAAGGCTTATAGTTCAACTGCTGTTGTCACTGTGGAAAATTTATAGTTTTATTCTGAACGGTTTGTTAGTGGCAAATCGTTCTTTTCTTTGTCTAACAATTCTTTGATATAACCAAGGAAAAAACAAATCAAGAGTTTATGGCCTTGTGATTTTGAATTATTGTATACAATTCCTTTTTCAAACAAACTTAATTTTTTATAAATATCTCCGTATGTTTTGGAATCATTCTTTAGCTCGTCAATAAATTCTTTTGAAACTTGATCAGTAGCTTTATCATATTTATCAAATATTTCTTTTAATTTTTCATTGTTACTCACTGCTTGTCCTCCTTTTTCTTAGTTAAACTGTTAAATGATTGTTATGTTAATCGCGTTTTAATCCTACCAATGGCTAATTTTTTAAAGTTACTTTGGTATTAACTCCGTATTCCTTTAATATAATTCTCTCCATTACTTCTGCTATATTTTGCAGAACCTTATCTTTTTGATCGTTTGAAATTTCAGGACCAATGATAATAACCTTGGGCAAATTCACCACCTCATTAAATTATATTTTCATCATTGGTTGTCCTATTCTTTTTAGTCTCGATTTCTGTTATAATTTCTTCAAATACGTCTGTTGGCACCTGCTTCATAAAAAAACTAACATCCTCACCATATAAATCAGCTAGCTTTTTAATTGTTTCGGCTCTAGGATTTTTAGATATGCCATTCTCAAGTCTGTAAATTGTTGCCCTTGAAACATTCAACTTCGCAATAACCGTGTTAATACTTAGCCCTCTGTTTAGTCGAGCCAAGCTAATCTGTTGTGAATTAACTTTCATGCGCTACACCTCCCATGTGAATTATTATGTAACATTATGTTACATAAAACAAACCCATTTGAACACCGTTATGGCAGATTATCTCTGTATTGCGCCAGTATTCGACTATTTGCTAAATGAAACGTATTGTTTCAATAAATTAATAAAAGTACTTGTAATGTTGCATTATGTTTCATATAATATATTAAGAGGTGATATAATTGTTTGGTGATAAACTGAAAGAATATAGAAATAGCATAGGATTGACACAGGAAGAACTAGCAAATAAAACAAAAATCAATAGGGCTTTAATAGGCATGATTGAAGCAGGTAATAGGCCTCCTTCACAAAGTGTTATTTTAAAATTAGCTGATTTTAGCAATAAGAGTATTGACTGGTGGTATGGAAAAGAAGATATAGAAAAGAAATGGCAAAGTCTAAATAATTTAGATATGTTAATTGATTATTTAATAGAGCAAAATCTAATAAATAAAGATGGCACTATGGATAATAAGACTAAAAACTATTTATGGAAGATGTTGAATGCTGAAATTTTAAAGAAATTGTAGAGGAATGATTAAATGGACAAGATATGTATTTACTTGAGAAAGTCCAGAGCAGACGAAGAAATGGAGAAAACATTAGGACAAGGAGAAACCCTGTCAAAGCATAGAAAAGCTTTATTGAAATTTGCAAAGGAAAAGCAATTAAATATAGTTGAGATAAAAGAAGAGATAGTATCTGGTGAAAGCTTATTTTTTAGACCAAAAATGTTAGAGCTTTTAAAAGAAGTTGAGGAAAAGCTATATGAAGGTGTCCTTGTAATGGATATGCAGCGTTTAGGACGTGGAGACATGCAAGACCAAGGAATGATATTAAAGACCTTTAAAAACTCTCATACGGCAATTATAACCCCACAGAAGACTTATGATCTGTCTAATGACTTTGATGAAGAATATAGTGAGTTTGAAGCCTTTATGAGTAGAAAAGAATTTAAAATGATTAATCGGAGGATGCAGGGTGGACGAGTAAGAAGTATAGAAGATGGTAACTACCTTTCTCCAATTCCTCCATTTGGGTATGATATAAATCAAATAGGTAGGAGCCGAACACTAAAGTTTAATGAAATAGAATCAAATATAGTTAAAATTATATTTAAGATGTATGTAGAAGGCTCTGGAGCTGGGAACATTAGCAAGTATCTAAATTCATTAGGGTATAAAAGTAAAACAGGAATATCCTTTGAAGGCAGCAGTATATTAAATATTCTGAAGAATCCAGTTTATATCGGGAAAGTGACATGGAAGAAGAAAGAAATAAAGAAATCTATTTCTCCAAACAAAATTAAAGATGCTAGAACTAGAGACATATCAGAATGGATTATTGCAAAGGGAAAGCATGAAGCTTTAATCGATGAGGATACCTATTATAGAGCGCAAGAGATTTTAAAGGGCAGATATCATGTACCTTATCAGATTATTAATGGAGCCGCTAACCCTTTGGCAGGTATTTTAATATGTTCCCTATGTGGAAATAAAATGGTACTGAGAAAATATAAGGTTGGGCTGCCCCATTTAATGTGCACGAAATGCGACAATAAAAGCAGTAGATTTGATTATGTTGAAGGTGCTATAATAAAAGCTTTAGAATCCTATCTAAAGACATCAGTTAATATTAAGCATGAAACACTTGATACTGGAAGCAATAAAAAGCAAATAGAAACACTCAATAGAGAATTAGTAACTTTGAATACTCAAAAAATTAAATTGTTTGATTTACTCGAGCAAGGAGTATATAGCAATGAGGTGTTTATTGAGAGATCAAATAACATCACCGATAGAATTGAAAGTATCGAAATTGAAGTTGGAAAGCAGAAAACTATAATTGAAATGCAAACCAAGAAATACCCTAACATTAATATAAAAAAAATAATAGATACCTATAAAATATCAAGTGATATAGTCCAGAAGAATGAACTATTGAAGAGTATATTATATAAAATAGAATATAAAAAATTAAAGACCCAAAAGGATAATGACTTTGAAATAAGGCTATTCCCCAAATTGTGATATACGTATAACATGCAGAGGGCTATTCATTACCTTCATGGTGTTAGACATATGCTAAGCGTATGCGGGCATTATCATTTATTTCATTCTCTATCTCGGCAATAATTTCTTCAAATACTAATTCGGCATTAATAGAAACCTTATTTACTTCCTCGTCCACAATAATAATACTCCCTTCCATAATTTTATAATTATTATTCATAATATAATTATAATCCTAAATTGGTTCGAGGGGCTTCAACATTTCGACAAAACAACACTAAATATCGACAAACCATTAAATATTATTTAGTTTTGTATTTAATAATTAAATCTTCTATAGCCTCATCAATTAACCTACTCATAGGAATCTTTGTTTTATCTGCAAGTTTCCTAAATTTTTTATCTAATTTTTTATCAATAGAACTGCCTAACCTGACTCTATGTATAAGCACTATATCACCCCAATAAAATAATTATATAAGTCACACAAGGTGCAGACAAGTCACATAAGGTTATGATACCTACCAAGTGTCGCCTATGTACAGTTTGTAGGCTGTTTTAGTATAATTAGTTAGGTGATAGTATGTATAAGCTTAAGATAAAAGAAATAAGACTATCAAGGGGATTGAAGCAATATGAGTTAGCTGAAATTTTAGGAATTAGCAAAAGTTTTTTATCTTATATTGAAAATGGTAAAAGTAACATTAAATTATCTCTGCTTTTAGATATTGCTTTAATCCTAGAAGTCCCTTTCCAAGAATTAGTTGAAACAGACAAAAAATAAGCCCTAGAGATTTCTCCAAGGCTTATTTTTATTTAAGGTTAATTATATAATCTTTACTATAACTACTGTTCCTATAATTGCTACCACTGGAAAGAAAAATAAAATACAGCATCCCATAGCTGCTCCAGCTTTTCCTTGTCTACCTGATCTAGACCAAGGGATCCCAGTAGCTTTAGATACTCTTCTTTTAGCTTTAGTTATTCCTAAAAACCTATTCCAACTAAATCCGCCTCTATTCGTGATTTTACCACCTTGATTTTATTTTTTTACTTTTATAAATTTTATTCTATAAAATTTGCCAATTCCCTTTATTATTAGTACACTAAAGTAAAGGTTTACTGTTTATTAATCCACCGTCGAATTATTTATCGCTTTAAGATGAGATATATGAACTAAGGGGGAACGAATATATGGGTATTAATAAAATTAATGTAATTATCGTAGACGACAATAGAGAGTTTTGTAATATTCTTAATGATTTTTTGTTAAATAAGGATGATATCAATGTAACTGGAATAGCAAAAGATGGAATCGAAGCTTTAAAATTAATTCAAGAGAATAAACCTGATTTAGTAATATTAGATATTATTATGCCTCATTTAGATGGATTAGGAGTTCTTGAAGAATTAGCTCATATAAACTTTCAGCCTATGCCAAGAATCATTATATTATCAGCAATAGGACAAGACAAAACTACTCAAAGAGCACTAGCATTAGGAGCGGATTATTATGTAATTAAGCCTTTTGATTTAGATATCTTTATTAAAAGGGTTAGGGATATGTTTAATGACATTTTATCAAGCAATGAAGTTGAAAATGAAATTTTGCTCGATGAAATAAAAGAGCTTAAGCATGTACGTAAAACTATAAATCCACATGACCTAGAGATAGATATAACTAATATTATGCATGCAATTGGGATACCTGCTCATATAAGGGGTTATGCGTTTATAAGAGCGGCGATAATCTTGGTAGTTAATGATGTTAAGATTTTATCAGCAATTACAAAGGAGCTTTACCCTAATATAGCAAAAAAATATAATACCACTCCTAGCAGAGTCGAACGAGCTATCGGGCATGCCGTAGAAGTGGCTTGGGGAAGAGGACAAGTGGATACTATTAATAAGATTTTTGGTTATACGATTAACAATGGAAAGGCAAAGCCTACAAATAGCGAGTTCATTGCTATGGTTTCCGATAAAATAAGACTTAGTTATAAGATGGCTAATTAAGCTTCTTCTAAAAAATTTATAATTGGAGAATTAAACCCTTTTTATTTATTTTAATATTATGCTTTATATAAGGTCCATCTTAATGATATTATTTCAAACTTAATCTCAAAGGTTTTAACAGCTCCATCAGTTAAGCTTTGGCACCGAAGGATCATTATATCTTTACTCTCAAGCTTATATCTTTATTTCTATTCTTATTGGCTATTGTCAAAAATCGTTTTTCGTAGAAATCTAATGCTTTTAATTGCTTTCCTTTTACTTGTATACTTATGGATTCGTAATTGTCAAATAATAATTCAACAAACAACTTATCCAATAATTTTTCGTCTACTTGTGTTTTTATTATCTTATAAATTTCATCTTTATCCATTCCTTTTCTATAAGGTCTATCCTCAGATATTGCTGTAAATATATCTGCCACCGTCATGATCCTAGAACCAGTGCCAATTTCACTACTAGTAAGATGAAATGGGTAACCACTTCCATCTAATTTTTCATGATGATAGGCAGCCCACTCAGCGATACGTTGTAATCCACCAATTGAATCTAACGTTCTGAATGTATGATATGTATGACATCTTATAATTGCATACTCATCAGCAGTTAATTTACCTGGCTTCTCGAGAATACTATTTGGTATTATCAATTTACCAATATCATGAAAATTTCCTGCTATCCTCATTGACTTTACATCTAACTCTGCAAGTCCAAATAATTGAGATAATTTTACTGCACACTCTGATACTCCAGATGTGTGAGTAGCAGTGAATCTTGATTTAAAATCTATTAGGTCTCTATATAAGTTTGAGATTAATGATATATCCTCTAATCCTATTTGTATGTTTTCAAATTGTCCATTGTTCAATAGCAATGAACTTACTCGTGGAGAAGTTAAATCTAACCAGAATTCCTCTCTTTTAGATAAATCAACAAAACAATCCACTATCTTTTTATTGAGAACTGTATCTGCTAGTTTTTTTATAATATCTACTATGTCATTGCTTTGATGTAGAATATACCTATTTCTATCTATTAATCTTTCAACATAATCAGATAATAATACGATTTGAGATGAAAGAACTACAGGGTTATCCACACCTTCTTCCCAATCATCCCAACTTTTATGATGGTTTCTTACTATCTTCGAAACTTTTCTTAGCCATGGTATTTCTTCTAGCAATAATTCTCCTCTAATCGTATGAATATCTCCATTTACTTCTTCAAAATTATGAATAGCTGTTTTTTCTTCCACTGTTATTGCACCAATATCATGTAATAATGCAGCAGTAAAAATATTTTCTGTAATCTGTGGCGACAAATTCGCATTTTTTGCTAATTCAAGTGCAATAAATGCTGTTCTATGTTGATGCTGCGCAATTAATGGATTTGCCAAGTCAGTTACTTCTGATAATGATAAAAGTAAATTACCTAAGTCTACCGACAACTGTCTCTTCATAAACTCATCTCCCTTTTAAATAGAAATCCGTAAGATCCTACCAATACAATTTAAACACTACATAATAAATTCCACACAAGATAATTTTGTCCTGCAATATTTGTAAATTTATATAAAATAACAAAATTGTCGTTAATGAGCTGTAAGATTAAATTAAAAATACTTGTATATAATTTACCTGAGGTGATTTTATGAGAATTAGAATTATGAGATGGATTATTTTAGTAGAGCTTACCACTTTGCTTAGGATAACTTTTATGTTATATCTTTCCGGTATGATTTATGTGTAAAAAAATACTATTGGAGATATATTTAATTATTTAGTATAAAAATGTTTATTTGACATTAATGACTCATAATGATACTCTTATATCAAGAAAATGTCGGTTGAACATGATTTAAATTTTGTTTATAATCGAGAGGAGTTGTTAATTATGTGGGGACCAGTATGTGAAGTATACTCGCCTGATGCTGAGAGACATGATAAGGTTAATAAAGAAGTTTGTAATAGCAATTCGCAAAAAACCTCTAAGAAGGTTAATAATAAAAAATATAAAAGATAAGGCTTTAGTATATACTAAAGCCTTATCTTTTGGGTTTAGTTACTTTATAAGTGCCACATCTATTACTTTCATCTTCTATTTTTTTCTGATCGTAGTATCGATTAGACCATTCATTATATAGACTAATAATGTTAGTATAATATTTATCTTTCCCTGTAATATTGATTATTGATATTTTAAAATATAATAATTTTATTGTACTTAAAAATGTTTGGTGCAAAGATTGGTAAATAATTTTTTCATTAGCAATTCCACTATTAAAATTCATACAAAAGTACTCTAATTGATTTAATACTTTTGCTACTTCTGTAACAAATTCTGTTCTATATTTATTTTGATAATAATTATATTTATTAAGAACATCATCATTTAGTTTTTTTGCATTAACACCATTAGCAGACCCTGCAGCAACTTGGTTAAATGGACTATTGCTTTTTATATAGCTCTCAGTTTTTATAGCTTCTAAAGCATCTAAATGCTCATCTAAATTTATATTGCTTAAATATCGCCTTGCATTAATCAATATATCCAAATCAACGCTGTTAAACAGTGTCATAATTTTACTTATTTCAGGTTGTCCTAATATTTCTTCTAATTCTTGCTTATCGAATTCTTTTAGCTGTGCATATTTTAAAGAGTTTATCAATTTTTCTATCCCACAATTATTAAATATAAGCGTTATATAGGTCACTTTCGTTAATAGTATATCCTCACTATAATATTTGGATAACTCAACAGCCCTCTCATTCTCAGCTTTATCATATTTTAAATTGTAGTCCCTTTTTAATTGCTTAATCTGTATAGCAACAAAGGCAGCAGAAAAAACCATTGCTAAATTACCTAATACAATAAAGATTGTTTCTATCATGTGTGTTCTCCTATATCTTAAATATTTTATATATCTTTAATTTCTACATTACTTTTCAAATTCCTCCTTTATATTACAAAAAATAAGTCCTTCTTTCAAGGGCTCTACAACCGAATAGTGAATAAAACCCTCAAAAGCTGTCCATAATCTAAATACCAATTAATTAATAATGTTCATAAGTTCCTAAAGAAAAAATACTGCGTGGGTTCCCCTGGTGCAGCATTTTTATTTGCCAAAAAAATAAAAAAGCCTGAAGCTAGTAATTAAACTAACCTCAGGCTTTTTAGTTATCTAAGTATAATTCAAAGGAATATACTCACACATTTCCATAACATGCATATAATAATATCGTAGTATTTTCCTAGGAGACTTTATTTTGAATGACAAAGAAGAAAAAAGAAGTGACAAAGAAGAAAGAAGCAGTGACAAATCCATGTGTCAATGTTGCCCTTATATGCAACAAGATCCTTGCATGATGCAAAATATGTATATGGA
>Ga0209430_1000283_pt1 | contig 57481 bp, 57 predicted proteins | sample BarGraIncub1133A_FD_184504 | JGI IMG/M metagenome (GOLD analysis project Ga0209430, IMG submission 184504) | Arctic peat soil microbial communities from Barrow, Alaska - Barrow Graham LP Incubations 11-33A (SPAdes) (version 2) | ecosystem: Environmental > Terrestrial > Soil > Wetlands > Peat... | reverse complement strand
TTTGTCAATTTCTCATTTATTCAAAATTCCGCACTATCTTTATATAGAAAAATAAGGTATCGAATGAAAAAGATTTTGGTCATCGATGATATGGATATGAATCTAAAGTTGATCAAAACTATTATCAATCGAGGTTATCCTGACTTTGAAGTAATACTTTGCAAATCAGGACGAGAAGGCTTAATCCTGGCAAATACAAAAATGCCCGATCTAATTGTTCTCGATCTTCTTATGCCGGACATGGACGGTTACGAAGTTTGTCAACAGCTAAAAAGCCAGGAAGAAACCAAAGCGATTCCCATCATCATGATCTCAGCCGCCGGCCAGGATTCTGAAATCAGGGCCAGAGGACTCCGTTTCGGAGCGGATGCTTTTCTCTCTAAACCTTTCGATAAAGTTGAAATAAAGGAGCTCATCAATGTGGCATTACAGCACAAAGTGCGTGAGGATGTTCTACAAAAAGGGAACCTTGACCTCAAGCTCCTGATTGAACAGAGAACTGAAAAATTCCGAGAGATTGAAGAGTATAAGGAGAAGCTTAAGGTTCTGAACTCCACGCTCACCTTGGCCGAAGAAAGTGAAAGGAGAAGAATCGCAGAGATTTTGCATGATAATTTGGGACCTACCTTATCACTTGCCAATTTGAAAATCACTTCTGCAATCAATAAAAAATCGCTTGATGATATCCGCAGGTTACTATGTGAATCGACAATTCTCATTCAAGATGCGATTAGTCAGTCAAGATCCCTGACCTATGATTTAATCCCTCCAGTTCTTTATGAATTGGGTTTGATTAGTGCTATAAAATGGAAACTAGATCAGATTTCTGAAGCATACGAGATAAAAACATTTATAAAAAGTATGGATGTTAACTTTCCTATTTCAGACCCTTCCCGGATACTGCTCTATAGAATCATTTCCGAGTTACTGCTGAATATTATAAAACATGCTCACGCCACAGTCATCGAAGTAGAAGTCACTCTCACCACTGGTCAGATTTGTATATCTCTCATTGACAATGGAACTACTCCCAACACCTATATTGAACAGAGTCACCTCCAAAAACAGGAAGGAGTGGGGATGTTCCTGGTCAGGGAGCGCCTTGATTCTATTATGGGAACTATGATCATGGAAAAGGGGCATGATTCGGAAAACATTGTTAAAATAGTCGTCCCTATTGGAAAATAATTATGCCGATAAAAGTTTTAATTGCAGATGACCATCAATTGTTCAGGGAAGGGTTAGCTAACCTTCTCGTTGACGCCGCCGACATTGAAGTAGTTGCGCAGGCCGAAAATGGTTTGGCCGTATTAGAAATGGTCCGGGTTTCTGAGCCGGATATTATATTAATGGATATTGGAATGCCCTTGATGAATGGTATAGATACTACCATAGCACTTCGCAAGGAATTTCCGAATGTTAAAACCATTGCTTTATCCATGCATGACGAAAAACTCTATGTAAAAGGTATGCTGGAAGCTGGCGCCTGGGGCTATCTTTTGAAAAACTGTACGTACGATCAACTTGTGGAAGCAATCAATAAGGTTTATAATGGCGAAAAATATCTCGATACTTACGCAACTAAGATTATCATACAGGATTATCTGAAAAACGACTCCGGAGGAATGACGAAACTTACCGAACGGGAATCCGAAATCCTGAAGTTGTTGGCTCTGGGGAAATCTATCCGGGAGATTTCTGAGGAACTTTTTATCAGCATTAAAACAGTCGGTAGCCATAAACAAAGTATTTTTGATAAACTTAAGCTTGAAAATATGGCACAACTTATTAAATTTGCATTAAAGAATGATATTATTCCCTTATAATTGCTGATCATGAAATTATCATATCTCATTCTTCTTCTCTCATTTGTTCTTTTGTTCTCAAGAGGAATGGTGACAGCGCAGGGCAAAAACACGGTGGAGACACCTATCGTATTTACAATTCCTGCTATTGCCCTTGTTGATTTTGCAGGATCTGATGCTCGTATCACTTTCACTTCGGGCAATGGAGCAGAGCAGATCATTACTCCTTCTACCCTTGATAAAACCTGGATCAATTATTCATCCATCGTCGAAGGAAAATCAACCAACATTATATCTGTCAATCTAAGTTCGGGGTATTTACCAGCTGAAGTCAAAATAAATCTGGATGTTGGGCAAGATGTCGGTGCAGGAGCCGGTACAACCGGGAGACCAATAAAACAGATCGCACTTACCCCATATCCACAGGAGATTATCACCGGAATCGGAAGTTGCTATACTGGAAGGGGTATTCAAAAAGGTCACCAGTTGACTTATTCATGGGAATGGATGCCTCCTTATGATGTTGATCATTCATCTATCGATAAAATTGAAATTTCCGTAACTTATACTTTTGCCACTGCAAAGTAATTTTTTCCCCTACTGAAAAACCAGCAATTATTACCAAAAAATCAGCAAAAGACATTTCGTAATAGTTCGCATATTCTCTAACTTTGGCATAGGATCTTTAATGATGAACAGATTTCAGTTTGCACTTTTACTCATTTTGGTGTCGTTCCTTTTCCCCGCAAGAGCGGTTGCCCAGAGTTATACTGCCGGAGATTTAATTACCCTGCAGGTGCAAGACTTTAGTCTGATTGATACCAACCACGCTCCTGTTAGTCTGACGTTATCCGCCTCAGTAGCCGGGAATCCGGTACAGTCCGTCTCGAATTCGAATATGTATGTAAAAATCTCATCCATTGTCCCTGGCGGTACTCATCGTTCGATCACGGCTCGTATAGCAAGTGGGACAGTACCTGCGGGCACCAATTTATCTTTGGTTGCAGCTCCAAGTACCACTGCCAATAGCGGGGGGAGCCTTGGAACAGTTGTTTCGACCCCTATGATCCTAAGTACTACAGACCAGATACTTGTCAATTTCGTTGCCAGCTGCTACACAGGTACCGGGTACAACGACGGCTACCGACTGACCTATACCTGGTATCCCTATCTACCGGCCACAAATTATAATCTTATTGCGGCTACAACGACTCCGACAACAATAACTATTGTATTGACGATTACTGCACACTCAGGGAATTAATGAACCACTCCTGTAATCGTCCTTCAGAAATACTGACTTGAAAAATCAGGATTTATGACCTTAATTTCAGCATATCGCTGATAGTATTCCGGTTTCTAATGAGTTACCTTTGAATATCAATTTATTACCATGAGAGGATATTCAACATTTGTATACTCATTAAAAATTTGAACTTATGAAAAAATCAATTTTTGTTTTGATGATTGCCCTAATGGGAACTCTTTTGGGTTCCAGCATTATGGTTCAAGGTCAGACTAATGCGGCAACTAATGGCCTGTCGTTAGGTTTGCCGGAGCTCAATCTTTTGAGCAGCGCCTCAACATCTATTAATCTTCAATTAACGACCGCCGTTGCAGGGGCAGCAGTTAAGTCAAGCATATCCGATTCAACAGCGAGGGTAAAAATTTCGTCTGTAGTTGCAGCCGCAGCGACACGTAAAATTTCTGCAAAAGTAACCGGAACAATACCCGGTGGTACCAAACTTCTACTGAGAGCACTTAATCCTAATTCCAACTTTGGCGGAAATATGGGTAACTTAATAGGTTCAGACGTTCAACTCTCGACCTCAGATGCTGATATAGTTACTAATATTGGTTCTTGCTATTCAAGTACTGGGAGTGATGACGGATATGTTCTAAAATACACTTGGGGCCTTAATAATCCTGCTTCAACCTATGGAGATGTTAGGGCGACAAGCGGTACGGCTATTACCGTGACTTTAACACTGTCGGCTGGTTCATAATGACTTCTGAATAAGGATTCAAGAATCAAATGTTAGTCTAAACCTCTTAAGCAAATATTTGTCACTGCAATCAATTAAAATATCGGTCACCATAGGCTATGAAAGTTTATGGTGACTATTTTGTAGCGCATTTAGATGCAACTGAAACAATGCAGCAAATTAGGTTTCTCAAGAAATGTTCTATATATTTGTATATAAACTGAGTATCGGAGAGGTAATTTTTTAGTTACTATAAAAATCAAGTGAAATGAAAATTTGCAGATTATTCCTTTTTATTTCCATCCTTACCGCTTTTTCGCTGGTTTCCAATGCTTCTGTTGAAGTCCTGGGAAGTTTGAAACATGTGTTGAACGGAAAACCTGGAGATGTAATAAAGGGCGAAATCAAGATTCAGAACAACGATGTAACGGACCAGGAGGTAAAGGTGTACCAGACCGATTTATTATATAATCTGCAGGAAAACACTTTTTATGACGAACCAGGTAGTCATAAGCGCTCCAATGCACGTTGGATTCAGTTCAGTCCCAAATCGGTCATTCTCAAAGCCAAAGAAATCAGAACGATCCAATACGAGATAACTATTCCAAAAGCCGATACATTAAGAGGTACCTATTGGAGTGTTCTTATGGTAGAAGGCGTTGTCCCTATAGATCCTAACCAAAAGGGTGATCTTAGTATACGAACGGTAACCCGGTATGCGATTCAGGTAGTAACTGAAATAGCCAATAAAGGCATAGGGTCATTAAAATTTCTGGAACCCACTTTGGTCAAAGAAGGGAATAAGCTCTTCCTTGCTATCGACCTGCTTAACGATGGAGAGCATTATATTGCACCGGAAGTTTCGATAGAGTTGTTCGATGAAAAAGGAGCATCGGTTATGGTTCTCTCTGCACCCAAGAAAGGGCTTTACCCCACCACATCAAGTAGATTCAGATTTGATCTTGAAGGCGTTCCCGGGGGAAAAACCTATCAGGCCATGATCGTTGCTGCCGGTCAGGAGAATGACGTTTTCGGGCTGGAATACAAATTATTTTTTTAACCCTGCAACATTCATATAGGAGCACATGAAAGTTGAAAGTGCAACAGCATTACCTTTCTTTTTTTTTTTTTCATTCAATCAACATTAGCCCGACCAGGTGATCTTGAGGTCAGGTTGCTCAACGAAAAAGTAAAAGAAATGGTAGCAGGATCTACTTCTAATGTTCTCGTAGCATTTATTAACCATTCTGACACTTTAAGAGAGGTTCAATATAAACTCAAATCACCGAACAACAACTGGAGGCAGATTACTGATTATTCATCTATACAAATTGAAAAAAACTCCAGTATAAACAAAATATTAAGTATTCACGTCCCGGAAAACACCAAAGCCGGCAACTACTCCATCGAACTGGAGGCATCTGAAAAGCTAGGAAACCAACCCCTCGGCAAGGTGAACATTCCTATTTATGTCAAGCCCAAATATGAGATCCGCGTAGATAAGTTAAAAGCTCCAAATTATTTATTTCCAGGTGATACGCTGGGTGTAAAATTTATTATCCGGAATTTATCAAATTTGGACGTTACAGTAGCTGCCTCCATAATTAATAATAAGAAACTTGAAATCAGAAGCTTCAGTATTCCTATGGATTCATCCATTACTACGAAGGTATCTGTATCTATTTCTAAAAACCTCAGCTATTTCACGCAGCAAAATGTTATCCTGGCAGGGTCCATCACAGACAAACCGGAAACAGAGAGTTCCAGCTCCTATTCGTTTGATATCCTCCCTTCAGGAAATGTTAAATTTGATGGATACAATCGGATGCCCGTGAAAGTTTCGGGTATTCTTGCAACTAACAATGGCAATGAGAAAGGGGGTTATGGCTCGATGTTTGACATCCGTGGAGGAGGGCTTATCAACGAGATAAAAAATCAAAAGCTGGAGTTTCATCTTCGGGGACCTGATAGAGGCGGAAATCCAATTCTTGGTTTGAATGATGAATATTATCTTACGTTCAGCACTCCCCGAACCGAAATTTTTCTCGGTGACAATAATTATCGATTAAGCGATTTGACAGAATCATCAAGAAGTGGCCGTGGGATAAAACTCCAGTACAACCTTGATAAACTGTCATTTGGTTCTTTCTTTCATTTTCCAAGATATTTCCCTGGAATCAAACAGATCTTTTCATTTTATACGGACTACACAATAAGCGAGAAAGTTCGGCTCTCGGCCGGGTTCATTGCTAAGTTCGATACTTTAAATAAAAATGCCAAGTTGCTTTCCTTCTCGGGTTTTATCAAGCCGTTTTCGTGGGGGAAAGCGGAATTTGAACTGGCGACCGGGCTACAAGATCAAATGACCAAAGCTTTGAGGTCGAATCTAAATATCAACTATTCCATCTTTCGTTCACAACTAAGCTTCACATATTCAGACCCAAATTTTCAGGGGTATTCTTCCAATTCAATGCATATCTCATCCGGAATCTCAGCAGATCTGACAAAGAAAGTGAACCTGTCTCTGAACTACGACGTTAACCGTTCCAATTTAGCTTTGGACACCCTGTATGCAAACGCCCCTTACAGTAAAAACATCTACTTTCTGACGAACTATCGGATGAATCCAACAAATTCTATCAGTTTGGGTGTATATATGATTGGCCTCGAGGATCGGGCAGCGATACCTCTCTTCAATTATACCAAATACAACGGAAGGATTTCTCTTCAAAGCAAATTTCGGCGAATTAGTTTGAATATTCAAGGCGACATGGGTAAAGTCGAAAATTTCCTTGGATCAAAAAACGGGGACATAACAGATTTTTACAATGGCTATTTTACGTTGAAATATTCGCTCAACGAATCAATAACAGCCAGTGGATTTGTGAATTACCAGGGCGGGCAACAATACCTTATTACGGGTTTTCACCGATTTTATTATGGCGGGTCACTTCAGTCCAGCTTGAAAAAGAAAACCTATGTTTCGCTGGATTTCCAGAGTAACTATGAATTAAGTGAATATTTTCGAGAAAGAAGTCTTTTGTCATTCCAGGTGCATCATCGGTTTAATACTAATCATGAATTTGAACTGAGCACAAATTACAATCTTGCAAAGAATTCATTGGACAAGAAGGAATTAAGTGTCCAACTTCGCTACACTTACACCATCAATGTCCCTTTGTCCAAGAAAAAAGATATCGGCAGCTTGAAAGGGAAAGTTCTCAATATGGGGATTGGACTTGTTGAAGGCATCATATTTAATCTGAACGGAAATATTGCTATAACTGACAAAAACGGAAATTTCGAATTCCCAATGGTTAAAATAGGGACCTATATAATGGCTATGGATGAATCGAGCGTCGGATTAAATAGCATTGCCGGGGTTCCAGGTCCATATCGGGTAACTATCGAACCAGGGAAGGAAACGAAGTTTGAGATATTTTTAACCATGGCAGCTCGAATCCGGGGGCATCTGATTATCCAGGAAGATGAAAAAAGTGGCAATAAGGGTTATTATCCTGTAAAAGAAGAGATCGATAAACTAATAATTGAGGCATCGAATGGAACCGAAATTTTCAGGATATTAACTGAAAGAGACGGCACATTTAGTTTTAACGATCTTCGGCCTGGAAATTGGCATGTAAAGGTTTATTCAAACGGCATTCCTCAGGGATATCAACTCGACATTAATCAATTCGATTTCAATCTTACTTCAGGTAAAGAGGAGAAACTCGACGTGATTATACGTAAAAAATCAAGAGAGATTAAGCTCCAAAAGAAGTTCTGAATCTTTTGAATCAAAAAAATGAACTCAAAAAAGAAATTATTTGCTCTAACTGTAATCACACTACTATCTCAGATGGCGTGGGCACAGAATAGAATTTCTGTTACTGAACGAAGTTCCGTATCGATAGATTTGTCAGCAATAATCGCAGCCGGTAAGAATATCGAGATGGTAATCGACGACTCACAATGGATTAACTATTCTATTGAATTAAGTCCTTCGGAGACTTTGGCATCAATATCTGTAGAGATCGCTTCGGGCAATATTCCAAACGGGATGGAATTCTATATGCAAGCTGGACATTATACTGGGTCAAGCAGAGGTAAAACCGGTCGAACAACCGGAAAAATACGAGTTGACCATGTACCAAAGGTTCTGATTAATGACATTGGGACAAGCAATACGGGCCATGGAAAACACCAGGGTCATCAGCTGATTTTGTCGATGGTGATTACCGATTTTTCCCTCCTGCAGCCCGGCGCATACTCCTTGTATATTCAGTATACTTTAAAACAGTAACCTTTCTGACCATGAGCAGCAGTAGCGGAAATACCCCAAGGCAAAAGATGATCGGCCTCATGTACTTGGTGTTAACAGCTATGTTGGCATTAAACGTTTCAATAGAAGTAATGAATGCATTTTCATTGGTAAATGACAGCGTATTGAAGACCAATGAAAGTGTTATACGCAAACTTAAAGACACTTTCAGAAACTTTGAAAAAGATTATCAGCTAAATGAGAATGAGGTTAAGCCATTCTATACCAAGGCAAAAGAAGCTCAGCGATTGTCCGTAGAATTTGTTGCATATATAGAAAACCTGCGTGATGAAATAATTGCAAAAACCGAAAATATTCCAATCGATTCGGCCAGAAAAAAACCTATGATGAAACTGGAAAGGAAAGATGATTACGTCACTCCTACCAGCATACTGTTGGGAAGTTCAGATAACGGGTCCAATGGAAAATCGGGGGAGTTAAAGCAGAAAATCATTGAATACAGAGAGAAAATGCTTGATCTTGTTGATCCAAAATATCAGGATCAATTAAAAATTGGTTTAGAAACGGAGGGAGAGTATTTGGATCCTTCAGGAGCGAAACAAAGCTGGGAAGTTCACAATTTCTATGATATCCCACTTGCTGCGATCATCCCAATCCTAAACAAGATCATTTCTGATGTAAACAATACAGAGCTGGATGTGGTCACTGTGCTTCATAAAGCCATCACTGCCGACGATTTTAAGTATGAGCGCATTGAGGCCAAGATCCTTCCAAAAGCCAATTATTTGTTTATTGGAGACCAGTATGAAGCAGAAGTGATTGTTGCTGCCTTCGATACCACTCAAAGTCCCAAGGTTTACCTAATGCGAGGTGTTGATTCATTGCCGGTTTCCCGAAAAGACCAGGCAATCTTAGTCCCCAGTCAACGTGGTCGGGTTAAATTCAATTTCCCGGCTAATTCGGCAGGATTAGAGAAATACGCTGGTTTTGTGAGTGTTTTTAACAGCTCCGGGATTGAAAACACCTACCATTTCCATCATGAATATATTGTCGCCAATCCCTCACTGGCAGTTTCAGCCACCAATATGAATGTGCTTTATGTGGGAGTGAACAATCCGTTGTCCATATCCGTCTCAGGAGTTCCCCGTGAAAACATTTACCCGACTATTTCCTGTGGCACACTGAAACCAAATCCTGGTAAAGGGGGATGGCTAGCAACAGTCCCGGGAGATTGCAAGCAAGCGTCCGTAGAGGTTTCGGTCAAGAATAACGGGGGAATGAAACGTATGGGATCGGAGATTTTCAGGGTTAAAAAACTTCCCGATCCGGTTCCCTATATAGCCGGCAAAAATGATGGCTTTATCAGCAGGGATATCCTCATCTCATTTGGATATATCATACCCAAGATGCCAATTGATTTTGAATTCGATTATTCATTTCAGGTACTTTCCTTCCGAATGACAATGCAAAGAGGATTCAGTGTGAATCATTATGATTCCCAAAACAACAAACTGACGGACGAGATGATCAAACAAATAAAAAATACCAACCGCGGTCAAAGTATTATTTTTGAAGAGATTGTCGCGCTGGGTCCCGATGGCGCCAATAGAATCCTTCCACCACTGATCATTTCCATTAACTAAGCCAGGGTAATTTCACTCATTTTTTAGGTTTATTAAAACTAATTGATAAATTTGGATCATTGATAATTTTACATCTATGATAGGCATTCCTGCATCTGTTAGTAAATCGATGATTTTAGTACTCCTGGCCTTCCTCTTTTCATGTAATCCGTCAGCGAATTCCATCATTACTGAAACCCCTGATACCCTATTTCCGGCGAAGCAATATGCTCAGTTCTCTTTTCTATGCTCACTATCTTTCAACTCACCCAAGCCAATAGTACTTTCCAGAAATGGTATAATACATCCTAAAAGCACATTAATTAATTTATCATGAGACTCCTACCCTTATTCTTACTTGTAACATTGATTTTCTCCGGTATTGCTGAAGCGCAAAAAATCAGCGAGTGGCGTCCAGAAAACCGGACTGGTGTTTCCTCTGAAACGGGACTGCTAAAATCCTGGCCTGCCACTGGACCGACCCTTTTGTGGTCGAATTTGGATCTCCCAATAGGAAATTCATCTGTCTCCTTTGGAAATAATGCCATGTATATAACCGGAACTAAAGACGGTAACGACATCCTGATTGCCTTAGATATGCAGGGAAAAATACTTTGGCAGACTGTCATGGGAAGGGCATGGAATGAGTCCTACCCGGAGAGCCGGGCGACCCCAACTGTTCAGGGTAATGAGGTTTACACTTGCAGTGGATATGGTGATATTGCCTGTATCGACCGAACCACGGGGAAAATAATCTGGACTTACAAAGCAAGCGAGACAAACAAAGGAACTTATGGAAATTGGGGAATTGCGGAGGCACTTCTTGTTGATGGTGATCATCTGTATTACTCGCCGGGCGGACCTGAAACAATGACAATAGCCTTGAAGAAGACAACCGGAGAAGTGCTTTGGAAATCAGTAAGTCTAAATAGCAAACCCGGTTACGTATCACCGATACTCATCACCTACGCCGGTATAAAAATGCTTGTAAATGTGACTTTGGACCAAGTCTTTGCTGTTGATGTTTCAAATGGTGAAATCTTGTGGAAAGTTCCAATTGAGAAACCTGGAGGTTCCAACCAGGATCTGATCATGTGTGTTACACCGTTGTATGACCAAGGCAAAATATACGTGACCGGTGGCTACAATGTGGGGAGCATGATGTTAAAAATTGCAGATGATGGCAAAGGCGTGAGTGTCGTTTGGACCGAAAAAGTCCTTGATGTGCACCACGGTGGAGTCGTATTGGTTAATGGTTCTATCTACGGTTCAAACTGGCTGAATAATGCAGATGGGAACTGGTGTTGCATCGATTGGAATACTGGCGAAAAGAAGTGGGAGGAACATTGGAATTGTAAGGGTTCAATCATATCAGCAGAAGAGATGCTTTATATTTATGACGAAAAGAAAGGAAATGTTGGCCTGCTAAAAGTAACTCCGGAAAAATTCGAACTGATTAGCAGTTTTCAGATTACGCAGGGAAATCCTGGACCCTTCTGGGCACATCCTGTTATCCATAACGGAGTTCTCTATCTCCGTCATAACAATGCATTGATGGCTTACGACATTAAAGCGAAATAATCCGGCTTTATTGTGGACAGACTCTTCGAAAACCGAAAAAGGGTTGGCATTGCTGGACACATGACGTGGGATGCATGGCAGGGGATGCTGAAACAAGTTCAGCATGACGCTTGACAGACGTGGGGTTACTTCATTGGGGTCAGGATAATATTCCGGAAATCGATCGGTCCGTGGTCGCCCTGGAGGTAGATCGGTCCGGGTTCGCTCTCCTTATTATTAATAGCTCCACCAGTGATTCCGGGGATTTCCTGGTTATAAATTACCAGCTTGTTATTGGCAACAATTGTGACCATCCTTCCTCGCAGGGTAATATCATAAGACTGCCACACGCCCGGATCTTTGGCGACGTTCTCGCTTGGGCTCAGGAATCCGTAAAGACCTCCAAGATAAATAGATGCAGGATCCATACCTTTGCAGTCAATGATCTGCACCTCATAGCGACCACGAAGATATACGCCGCTGTTGCTGGCTTTCTGATACCTGAATTCGATATGCAGCTGAAAATCAGTAAAAGTCCCATCCGTGACCAGGTTAGACCCCGATTTCAAGCTTCGCAGGATACCGTCTTCCACTTTCCACTGGTTTTCGCCCATGGCATGCCAACCCTTGAGATTGACTCCATTGAATAAGGATATCGGCTCTCCCCAAACGGGTTCGCCTTCCCTTTTCAGTGACGGAGCCCGGAGGCCGGTCCAGTTGTACTTTTTCCCATCGACAAATAGCATGGTGCCTGCGATGCCTTTGGGGGTAATCTCACCATCGAATTCGAGATCTTTTGTCTCGTTTTCCCACTGTGGCGGAATGGTAAAACTGAATTTTTTCCCATCGAAATTGACTTTTGAGACAGGGCGGGCGCTTCCGTTCAGGTAGACGAAGCGGCCGACAAGCGTCTTGAATCCGGAATGCGTCACCTCGAGCCAGGAAGGATATTCTTTCCCGCCCATCATAAGTGTGATATCCCAGCGACCTTCAATGGCAGGGCCTTCGGTCGCTTTGGCGGATCCGGCGTTTAGAAACAAAACCGAACTAAATAACAGTACTAATGCACCGAAAAAGCTGGTGGTCGGGAAAGACGATCTTTTCATATCAATTTAATTTTATGGATTTCAAATAAATTTTTGCAAGATACGAAACGGTACCATCAAAATTATTTATTTTGCAATTCAATTAACTATACTCACTATGAAAAAATTATTCAGTGCGCTCCTTTTATTGCTGTGTGTCTCGCTGACCGGTATGGCGCAATACACCTCCCTGAATGCGCACTCACACAATGACTACGAGCAGAAAACACCGTTCTTCCTTGCTTACAATGCTCATTTCGGGTCTATCGAGGCAGATATATGGGCTGTTGACGGGGAACTCTTCGTGGCGCATGCCAGAAACAAGATCACTCCGGAAAAAACGATGGATCAACTCTACATTCAACCGATTGTAACACTATTTAAACAGAATAACGGACAAGCCTGGACGAATTCAAAGGCCACTTTTCAACTGCTGATTGATCTGAAGACCGGAACTGAACCAACTCTTTCTCTTCTGGTGGAGAAACTGAAGAAATATCCGGAAGTTTTCGATCCTTCTTTGAACAAGAATGCTGTCAGGGTCACCATCACCGGCAACAGGCCGGATCCTTCAAAATTCTCCAATTACCCGAGTTTTATCTTCTTCGATGGAAATATCAGTTTGAAATATGATGCAGAACAGTTGAAAAGGGTTGGAATTTACAGCGAAAATCTTGGTAAATATACTTTCTGGAAAGGTTTGGAGGCGATTCCGGCTAAGGAGGAGCTTCGTTTGAAACAGATCATTGATTCGGTTCATAGTATTAAGAAGATGATCAGGTTTTGGAATGCACCGGACATGCCGGAAGCATGGATAAAATTGATGAGTCTGAAGGTCGACTATATCAATACTGACCATATCCCTGAACTCGCATCCTTCCTGAAATCCGCAAAAAACTGATAAAGGACTTTTTTCAAAAAACATTGGTTTGTTCATGGCTGAAATAGGGATCATCCCACTCATAAGATAATTCGCGCATTTCCCGGGCGTTGTTTCTTTTGGGAATTTCACCCTGCTTTTTATACGCTGAAAGATAGGCGGATGGTGTCATGCGCATGACCCTTTTAAACTGATCGTTGAAATGCGAAAGATTATTGAACCCGCTTTCCATGCTCGCCCCGGAGATGGAGATCTTATCCGTCAGCATCAGCCTGCAGGCATGTCCGACCCTGATTTCATTGAGAAAAGATGAAAAAGTTTTGCCGGTATGCTTCTTGAAGTACCGGCAAAATGCCGTTGGACAAATATTGGCGATATCGGCAATTTCCTCCAGCTTTATCGGTTTGGTGAGATTCAGGATAATGTGTTCGTGCACCTTGTTAAAACGGTGAAAATCGAATGTATTGATTGACTTAGAATATCCGACACTGGCATGATACTTATATTCTTTGGTATTTGCCATCATATCCAGGAGGTGGACTAACTCCATAATGCGGTAAATCCCTGCTAACCGAAATATTTTAACGATTTGCTCACCAAAGTTTTTTCTGCTCCTTCCTATAAACTGAATTCCCCTTTGTGATTTTTCGAGTAATTCTTTGATTGCGGCCATCTCAGGCAGATTGATGAAATTGGTATTGAAAACCTCTCTATTAAACTGAATGATAAGCGCTTTCATTCCTGTTGTGACTTTCCCTTCAAAATATTTCTGGTCACTTTTCCACCAGTGAGGAACGTTTTCACCAATGATACTAATCTCTCCATCAGAGAAACGCCTGATTCCATCTCCAACGTAGCTGGTACCGGAACTTTTGACCACAAAGAGTATTTCAATCTCCGGATGGAAATGCCAGGGAACTGTAAAATGGGGCTTCTCCTCGTCAAAAAATATGACTGATTGAGAGGGAGATGATTCAAGTTTCTGGAAAAAAGGCTTCACAATATCTTCTGAATTAGCACTATTAATATTTAATTTACATAAAATGCTAAAATAGCATTATATGTTGTCAAAATCGCAAAAGCATAAAGAAAAAATCATTATTATGTTTGATCCGGGATTATATCCGATTAACTAAATAAGTATATAAACAAGTCTTGATGTATAAATATCTTGTACTTATTCACAGAAAATCACACTTTACGACCAAACAATGCAAAAATTTGCCACAATCGACTGGATTGTCTTTCTTGTATATGCATCCATTATAGTTTTTATCGGATTATGGGTTTCAAGAACGAAGAAGGGTGAACAAAAAAGCACTTCTGATTATTTTCTTGCCGGCAGATCTTTGCCGTGGTGGACGATTGGCGCTGCTTTACTTGCAGCGAATATCTCTGCGGAGCATTTCATCGCGATGTCCGGTTCAGGATATGCAGTTGGTCTGGCGATAGCCGCTTATGAATGGATTGCCGCAATCGTACTGATTTTTGTCGCCAAATATTTTCTGCCCGTTTTTATCCAAAAAGGGATCTATACTATGCCCCAGTTTCTGTCGCAGCGATACGACAAGCGAGTCAGTACTATCATGGCAGTCTTTTGGATTCTCGTTTATATATTCGTTAATATGACGGCCGTTCTTTACCTTGGCGCCCTTGCCATGGAACGGATTATTGGTGTTCCAATGATTTACGGAATTATCGGTTTTTCTTTCTTCTCAGCTGTTTACTCTTTGTGGGGTGGGATGAAGGCGATCGCCTGGACGGATGTAATCAATGTTATCGTACTGATATTCGGTGGATTGGTAACTACTTTCCTGGCTGTAAGCGCACTCGGCGTCGACCATGGCTTCTTCTCCGGTTTTACAGAACTTCTCCACAAAGCACCCCAAAAATTGCACATGATCATCGCCAAAGGGACGATTTTTGTGCCGGATGGCGCAGGCGGCAAGAAAGATGCTTTCCTGGATCTGCCAGGACTGGGTGTTGTGTTAGGCTCCATGTGGCTGACTAACCTCTCCTTCTGGGGTTTTAACCAGTTTATCATTCAACGCGGTCTGGCAGCAAAGAATCTCAAGCAGGCTCAGTACGGCGTCGTTTTTGCCGGTTATCTTAAATTGTTGGTTCCAGTGTTGGTTGTAGTGCCAGGTATTGCAGCGTTTGCACTAGGCGCTGATCTGGCAAAATCTGACGAAGCCTATCCCTGGTTACTGAGTAATATTGTCCCGGCTGGGATCAAGGGGCTTGCCTTCTCGGCCATAGCTGCAGCAGCCGTTTCGGCGCTTAGCTCTATTGTGAACAGTGTTTCCACTGTTTTTACCATGGATATCTACAAAGCACATTTCCGTAAAAATACGGAGGACAAAAAACTGGTAACTATTGGCAGGATTGTCGCGCTGATCGCGCTGATTATCGCCACCTGTGTGGCTCCCCAACTGAGGACGCTGGATCAGGCGTATCAATATATTCAGGAATATACAGGATACATTTATCCCGGAGAGTTCCTGATTTTCTTCTGCGGACTCTTCTGGCGTCAGTCGAAGGCTACTGCTGCCGTATGGGTTGCCCTGCTTACTATCCCTCTAGGCATTCTGCTCAAAGTCTTCAATCCTGATTTACCGTTCATTCTGAGAATCGGATACGTCTTCATCATTCTTTCTGTGGTGATGGTCGGATTGAGCCTGTTTGACAAAACGCATAACATTGAAAATCAACCCATCAATGAGCCTGCCAGGAGGAAAACCCTCAAACTGGGCTGGCAGATTATCGCCGTTTCCACCCTTGTGGGTATCATCGCAGCATTCTTTGTGGTCCCCATGCAACATTTGGCTTTGGAGGCCATTTACGTTTTGGTTGTCGGATTTTTGCTGGTCGGAATCATTCTAATCCTAAACACTGTGTGGCATACCATGGATGAAAAAGGACTGGTCATCGAGCGCTCCTTGTTCAAAACCACCGACAAATTCAATATCGCAGCCATCGGAATATGCGGCATACTGGCTGTATTATATGGATTCTTCTGGTAAATACATTAGTTCTTCAAAAAATCAAATGAGAGTTTCGATCAAAAAGCTTTACGAAGCGGCCTACGGAAATTATGGAATCGGTGCCTTCAACGTTTTTAACGCTGAGCAGGTTCATGGTGTTTTCCGCGGCGCCTCAAAAGCCGGTGCACCGGTGATCGTTCAGCTGACACCGGTCGCCCGTGAGTACCTGCATCCTGAGATGTTGCAGAACCTGCTTGTTGCTGCCGAAAAAATTTATCACGGGGTGACTTTCACGGTTCACCTGGATCATGGTAATTACAAACACTGCATAGAAGCCATTGAATCAGGATATTACAACTCAATTATGATCGATGTTTCTCACGAATCTTTTGAAGAAAATATTAGGATCACGCGTGAAATTACCATGAAAGCACATGCTGCAGGTATTGCCGTCGAGGCCGAATTAGGCGTTTTGAGCGGTGTGGAGGATCATCTTTCTGTCGAAGAGAAACATGCACTTTGCACTGATCCCGGACAAGCGGCTGAATTTGTGGAAAAAACCGGTTGCGACAGTCTGGCAGTAGCCGTGGGTACCAGTCATGGCGCCTACAAATTCCCCGGAGGGAAAGGATTACAGTTGAATATCCTGTCTGAAATTCAGCATCGATTACCTGGATTTCCCCTCGTTTTGCATGGAGCATCTGCTGTACCGGTGAATGAAGTTGAACGAATCAATAAGGCAGGAGGCAGACTACAGGAAGATGCCAAAGGAACAGATGAAATGGAACTCCTGGAAGCGATCAGAATGGGGGTCTGCAAGGTAAATATTGCAACCGACATGCGGCTGATCTGGACCCGCATCCACAGGGAATTTTTCCTGAATAACCCGGAGAAGTTTGATATGGTGGTTCCCGGCACGACTTATATGGATGAGCTGGAATCGTTCGTTGCCAGCAAATGCCTGGCGCTAAATCCTTTAAAGAAATTTCAGTCATGATAAAAGATACAAGATGTCCCATACTGGCTAAAGCCGAAGTGCATCAAGCTTGTTACCAACGCATTAGCAGCGCGGAGGCAGGATGGACCTACCTTAACATGGAAGCCAGAATCTTGAAAAAGGGGGAAACCTGGTCGGGATTCACCGGGAACAACGAATATATTTTTGTCCTGATGGGAGGTAATTTCTTAGCTTCTACCTCAGAAGGCAACTGGGAAACCGCCAATGGAAGAAAAAATGTTTTCAGCGGCTTGCCGCACGGACTGTACCTTTCAACCAATACTTCCTTCACCATCACTGCTACCAGCGAACTGCTGGATTTGTCATGCAGCTGGTGCGAAAGCGATCAAAAACATCCTGTACATTTTATCACGCCGGAAGATGTGGTGAGAATGGAAATCGAATACCGTGGAGGTGACAATGCCAGCAGACAGATTAACAGGATTTTGCCTCCCGGATCGGCATGCCACCGGCTGGTATGTGTCGAAGTTTATACCCCATCGGGAAACTGGAGCTCCTTCCCCGCCCACAAGCACGATACGCGAAAAATTGACCCGGTAACAGGGAAGCTGCTGGAAGCCGAACTCGAAGAGATCTACTTCTTTAAAATCGACAAACCTCAGGGTTTTGCCTTGCAGAAAGTCTATACGGACGACAGGAGTCTGGACGAAATCGCCGAGGCGCATAACAATGATGTGGTTTTAGTGCCGAAAGGTTATCATCCGGTCATTGCCGGTCATGGTTACAATGCCTATTATCTGAACTTCCTTGCCGGCAGTGATCAAAGCTTAGCCAGCAGTGACGATCCGGACCATCAGTGGATTTATGGTACCTGGAAAGGCATGGATCCCAGGATTCCGATGGTAACCATCGAGCAGAATAATATTTTATAGTGTTCATTATCAATATAATATCTCAGAAAATGGATAACAAGATTTACGATGTCATTACTTACGGACGCTCTTCCATCGATCTTTATTCTGCTAACATCGGAGCGAATTTCGTGGATATCAAATCCTTCAATGCGTACGTCGGCGGATCCCCACTGAATATTGCGGTTGGCGCAAAACGGCTTGGACTGAATTCAGCCCTATTGACAGGGATTGGCCAGGATCAGATAGGTGATTTTCTGTTGAAATTTCTCAAAGATGAGGGCGTAGAGACAAAATTCATCCCCAGGAAGCCTGGTTTCAGAACCAGCGCTGTGGTGCTGGGTATCCAGCCACCAGACAATTTTCCATTGGTCTACTACCGTGAAAACTGTGCCGATTCGAAGGTGACCATTGATGATGTCATTGCCGCAAACATCGGATCTTTCAGGCTCTTCGAGATCTCAGCTACTGCATTAAATGTAGAACCTTCCCGTTCTGCGGGCTTTTTCGCAGCAGAGGAAGCCGTCAAAAACAAGGTACCCATCCTGATTGACCTGGATTTCAGGGCTGATCAGTGGCATGATGCCCGTTCGTTTGGCGTCACTGCCCGTGCTTACCTGAGGAATTGCACCATTGCACTGGGGACTGAAGAGGAAATTCTGGCTACCATGCTGAGCGATCCGAATCAGATCCAGATTAAAAACCAGCAGATTTCTGCCCCGGAGATTCGCGGTAACGTGAACCAGTCCATCAAGGATATTATGGCGCTTGGAATTGAGGCGTTGGTCGTTAAGCGTGGCGCCAAAGGTTCTACAGTTTATTTGAAAGACGGCGAAGTCATTGAGGTACCAGGTTTCCCGGTAGAAGTGATGAATGTTTTGGGGGCCGGCGATGCTTTTGCCAGCGGATTTATCTACGGGTATCTGAACGGCTGGGACTGGTTCAAATGCTGCAGAATGGGGAATGCCTGCGGTGCTATTCTGGTGACTAAACCCGGTTGTTCCAATTTTAATCCAACGCTGGAAGAGGCTTTGGCTTTTATCGAAAGTAAAGGAGGATTTTGAATGAAAACTATAAAATTAACTGTTGGTCAGGCAGTTGTAAAATTTCTGAAGGTCCAGTATGTAGAACGCGACGGCATCGAGTCGCCCTTCTTTGCAGGATGCCTGGGAATCTTCGGTCATGGCATCGTAGCAGGTGTCGGTCAGGGTTTGATGCAAAACACCGATTTCCGTTACTTTATGACGCGAAATGAGCAATCCTCCGTTCATATTGCCATGGCGTATGCCAAAATGAAGAACCGCATGGGCACTTTTGCCTGCATTTCCTCCATCGGACCGGGTGCAACCAATATGGTCACAGGGGCTGCCTGCACAACCATCAACCGCTTACCGGTACTTATTATCCCGGGAGACATTTTCGCCAAAAGGAATGTAGCCCCTGTGCTTCAGCAACTTGAATCTTCTGCTTCGCAGGATATCTCCGTCAACGACTGTTTCAAACCTGTCTCCAGATACTGGGACCGGATCAATCGTCCTGAGCAGCTGATTACCGCACTACCCGAAGTCATGCGGGTGCTTACCTCTCCTTCAGATACCGGAGCGGTCACATTGGCTTTGCCACAGGATGTGCAGGCCGAAGCGTATGATTTTCCGGAGGAGCTATTTAAGAAGAGGATCTGGAAAATTGCCAGGCCCAGGGCAGACAAACGATTATTGGAGGAAGCTGCTTCCCTGATTAAGGCATCTAAAAAACCTGTTATCATTGCCGGAGGTGGTGTCATCTACAGCGATGCTACAACTATCTTAAAGAAACTGGTAGAAGACACCGGAATCCCTGTTGCCGAGACCTTTGCAGGCAAAGGATCTCTCCCTTACAACCATCCCTCCAATCTGGGTGCAGTCGGAGCAACCGGCACACCGGGAGCCAATGAGATGACCGAAGGTGCGGATCTAGTCATCGGTATTGGAACCCGTTACAGTGATTTTACGACCGCATCCAAGACGGCCTTCCAAAATCCGGATGTCAAGTTCATAAACATCAATATTGCCGAGTTTGACTCGTTCAAGCACGCTGCTTTCCCGCTGACAGGCGACGCGAAAGTCTGTCTGGAAGAGCTTTCAGAACTGCTGAAGGATTTCAAAGTAGCTGAAACTTACCGTTCCAGGGCAGCTTCGCTGAGCCAAAACTGGGACAAGCAGGTGAGTGAAATATACAAAGTCTCGGGAGAACTACCTGTCAATCAGGTAGAAGTAGTAGGTGCCGTCAATGATTTTGCCGGTCCGCGGGATGTTGTCCTCTGTGCAGCTGGCAGTCTGCCCGGCGACCTGCATAAACTATGGCGCACCAGGGATCCAAAAGGCTTCCACCTCGAATACGGCTATTCCACGATGGGATACGAACTTGCAGCCGGAATCGGAGCAAAGATGGCGTGCCCCGACCGCGAAATATTTGTCATGGTTGGAGATGGCAATTACCTGATGATGAACAACGAAATCGTCACCGCCATACAGGAAGGTATCAAATTTACTGTTATCCTACTGAATAACAATGGATTCGCCAGTATCGGCGGATTGTCCCAATCCATAGGATCCCAACGTTTTGGGACGAAATATCGTTTCAGGGACGAAAAGACTGGTCTGCTAACCGGAGACATACTTCCTGTGGATTTTGCACAGAATGCCAGAAGTCTTGGCGCCCATGTGATTGAAGCCCATGATATCGACTCTTTGAAAACAGCGTTGATCGAGGCAAAGAAGCAATCCAAAACAACCGTAATTACCATTGAGACCAGCCTTACCAAGGGCATTCCGGGTTACGCCTGGTGGGAAGTCGCCATTGCGGAAGTCTCTGAAATTGATACTGTGAAGAAAGCGAGGGCAGAATATGTGGAACATAAAAAGCGCCAGCGATACTATCTCTAAAAAACGAAACACCTAAAAATATGACTATTCTAAAAAATTACATCGACGGTCAGTGGGTTAACAGCAAGGGAACCGGGCTGATAGAGGTGATCAATCCGGCTACGGGTCTGGTAATTGCCAAAGTGCCGGCTGGATGTGCGGAAGACATCTCCGCAGCAGCCGATGCTGCCAGGGAAGCCTCCCTTCAGTGGCGCAATACACCTGCCACGCAGCGAATCCAGTATTTATTCAAAATGAAGCAAATACTCGAAGCCAACACCGATTTGATCGCCGAGATCTGCACCAAAGAATGCGGCAAAACCTTTGCCGAATCCAAAGCCGAAATGGCTCGTGCGGTTGAAAATATTGAAGTTGCCTGTGGCATCCCTACGCTGCTGCAGAGTGTTTTCTCGGAAGATATTGCTACCGGAGTCGATGAGTTCGTCATCCGTCAGCCAATCGGTGTTGGGGCTTGCATTTCCCCTTTCAACTTTCCGATCATGATTCCGTTCTGGTTTATGCCCTACGCGATTGCCTGCGGAAATTCGTACATCGTAAAGCCATCGGAGAAAGTTCCGATGACCATGACAAAAATCTTTGAACTCATAGCTTCACTGAACCTGCCTAAGGGTGTCCTAAACATGGTCCACGGTGGGAAAGAAACCGTAGATGCTATTCTTCAAAATCCTGCCATTCAGGCCATCAGCTTTGTTGGCTCCACTCCTGTCGCCAAATATGTCTATCAGCAAGGAACGCTGAACGGGAAAAGAGTTCAGGCACAGGGTGGCGCAAAAAATGCCGTAGTGGTGATGCCGGATGCAGATGAAGAGACCACAGTAAGAATCATCAACGACAGTGCTTTCGGGTGTGCTGGTCAAAGGTGTCTGGCGGCATCTGTCGTGATTACTGTCGGCGAAGCAAGTAAAACTATTCCTGCAAAGCTCCTCGAAATAGCCCGGACCAAAAAAACCGGTTATGGAATGGTTTCAGAAGTTGACATGGGGCCTGTGATTACCGGAGAGAGCAAATCGAGGATTGAATCGCTCATTCAGAAGGGTATCGAGGAGGGCGCCGAGCTATTGCTGGATGGTCGTGATTGTAAAGTTTCCGGTTTTGAAGACGGTAATTTTATTGGTCCGACAATACTCGGGAATGTTAATACCAAGAGTCAGGTTTACCAGACGGAGATCTTCGGTCCGGTGCTGAGTATTATCCATGCAGAAACGCTGGATGAGGCCATTGAAATCATCAATCAGAGCCGGTATGGGAACTCCGCCTGCATCTTTACGCGCAGCGGATCGGCCGCCAGAAAATTCAGACACAACACGTTAGCCGGAAATATCGGGGTCAACATCGGTGTGGCAGCGCCAATGGCTTTTTTCCCGTTTAGCGGCTGGAAAGAGAGTTTCTTCGGCGATCTACACGGGCAGTCGGCTCATGCAGTCGAATTCTACACCCAGACCAAGGTGGTTATTGAACGCTGGAACGATGAATGGACAAGGAAATTTTAAAAATATCAACCTAAAAGAAGACCAAATGATAAAAATTGCCAATGCTCCCTGTTCATGGGGAGTTCTAGAATTTGATCTGGACGGAAAAGCGGCAGGTTTTGAGCAGGTTCTGAACGAAATCAGTGAGACCGGCTATCAGGGTAGTGAATTAGGCGACTGGGGGTTCATGCCCACTGTCCCGGCTGCACTCAGAGGCCAGCTTGATCAACGCAATCTCTCCATGGTGGGCGCGTTTGTCCCGGTATTTATGAAGGATCGCTCTAAACATACAGCCGGTGCAGCGGTTGCGGTAAAAACCGCGAAGCTGATGGCAGACGCCGGTTTCAAAGAGGCTTTCATTGTGCTGGCCGACGATAACGGAAGTGTGCCGGAGCGGACACAAAATGCAGGAAGAGTGACTCCTGAGATGGGACTTTCCACCGAAGAGTGGAAAATCTTTGCTGAAGGAGCCAATTTGGTTGCAAGTGAGGTTAAGGCAAAGACGGGTCTGAGGACTGTTTTTCATCACCACTGTGCCGGTTATGTGGAGACTCCGTCCGAAATTGACCAGTTGATGGCCTTGACTGATAGTTCCCTGTTGGGTCTGGTGCTGGATATGGGTCATTATAAATTTGGCGGCGGCGACCCGTTGGCGGCACTGGTCAAACACCAATCGCGCATCTGGCACATCCATTTCAAAGATTGCCATGCTGAGATTGCCCTGCAGTCGAAGAAAGAAGGATGGGACTATTTCAAGTCTGTTGGTAGCGGTGTCTTCTGTGAATTGGGCAAGGGAGCAGTTGATTTTCCTGCCATCGTTTCCGAGTTGAATAAACATAATTATGACGGGTGGATAGTCGTTGAACAGGATGTGCTTCCTGGAATGGGAAATCCGAAAATTTGTGCCAAACGGAACAGGGAGTATATTCAATCACTTGGATTATAAATTTTAATATCAATCAGACCCTTCGACTTCGCTCAGGGACCGGGCCTTCTCCGGTCCCTGAGCGAAGTCGAAGGGCAAACATTAAAAACCAATAAAAAATGAAAAAATTAAAACTAGGCGTAATTGGTACTGGCAGGATCGGCAAGGTTCACATTGCCACCCTCGTACAAAGTGTTCCGCAGGCGGTTGTTGTGGCGGTTGCCGATGTGAATCTGGAAGGAGCAAGAGCTGTTGCCAGTTCTTTTGGCATCACAACTGTTTACAGCAGCTACAGGGATGTGATCAATCATCCTGATGTTGAGGCAATTGTAATATGTTCACCTACCAATACGCATGCCCAGTACATCATAGAAGCGGCTCAGGCAGGCAAACATATCTTCTGCGAAAAACCGATCGATCTTTCACTTTCGGTCATCAAAGGAGCTTTGGATGTTGTAGCCATGGCAGGAGTCAAGCTGATGGTCGGATTCAACCGCCGTTTCGATCCCAACTTTGCCAAAATCAGGCAGCTGGTGTTGGATGGTAAAATCGGTGATCCGCATATTCTGAAGATAACCTCCCGCGATCCGGCCCCTCCACCGGCGGAGTACAGCGCTGTGTCGGGCGGGATGTTTATGGACATGACCATCCATGATTTTGACATGGCCCGGTTCATTGTAGGCAGCGAGGTGACGGAAGTATATGTTAAGTCGGCCGTCCTGGTTGATGAGGCCATCGGGAAAGCAGGTGATGTAGATACTGCCATCATCACCCTGACTTTCGCCAACGGTGCCATCGGCGTCATCGATAACAGCCGGAAGGCCGTTTATGGCTATGACCAGCGGGTCGAAATTTTTGGTTCTGCAGGAATGGCCTGCGCCGACAACAACTACCCCGAAAATCACCGCTATTTTTCCGGGGATGGCGTACACGCTTCTTTGCCTTTGAATTTCTTCATGGATCGTTACCTGGAGGCTTATGCCAATGAAATGAAGATTTTCTGTAATGCTGTCGTCAACAATCTGGCCTTGCCGGTTTCCGGAGACGATGGATTGAAGTCGGTGGCGATAGCTTTGGCCGCGAAGAAATCTGTATTGGAAAACCGTCCGGTAAAATTATCCGAGATCTTGTAACCAAATCTGATATTATATTGAAGGTGTATTTCAAGATTACTTATTAACTACCCGAAACCGTCTTAATTCATTTTGAGGCGGTTTTTTTTTAATTGACCATTTATCAAAGAAACACTTGATACAAAAAATGTCGCAAAACTTTGGTTCGATTAAATTATCAGAATTTTCAATAAAACACAATGTCTACTGTGAACTTCTAAAATACTTGGAATGGCCTTGTCGAATTAATGACTATTATTGTCACAGAGAATAGCATGAAAAAACTAAATTATTATTTGTTGCTCCTGTTTCTTTTGCTTTTGGTGCCAGGATTTGCGCAACAGAAATTCACCATTAGCGGTTACATAAAAGATGCCAAAACAGGTGAAAACCTGATTGGAGCCACAGTGACCATTAAAGAGCTCCAGGGAAAAGGAGCAGGCACAAATGCTTATGGATTTTATTCCCTGACCCTTCCGCCAGGGCGTTATCAGATATCCGCTCAGTTTATTGGTTATGCTCCTGAAACAGAACAGATTAACCTTGTCCAATCCTTAAGGAAAAATTTTGCCCTTGTTGAGCAGATCAGCACACTGGATGAAGTTGTTGTGTCCGGCCAGCGTAAGGATGATAATATCACCAAAACTACGATGGGCATGCAGAAGCTCAGCACCAATGAAATCAGGAGTATTCCGGTTTTTTTTGGTGAAAATGATGTACTCAAGACCATTCAGTTATTGCCAGGTATAAAGCCTGCAGGGGAAGGGAGCAGCGGATTTAACGTCCGTGGAGGGTCATCCGATCAGAATCTGATTCTTCTGGACGAAGCCACTGTATTCAATGCCTCGCACCTCATGGGATTTTTTTCGGTATTCAACTCGGATGCTATCAAGGATATCACTGTCTATAAAGGCAATGAGCCTGCTGAGTATGGCGGAAGGCTGTCCTCCGTTCTCGATATCAGAATGAAAGACGGCAATGATCAGAAAATGAAGGTTTCAGGTGGCATCGGACTGATTTCCTCCCGTATTAACGTGGAAGGCCCTATCATCAAAAATAAGGGTTCATTCATGATTACTGGCAGGCGAACCTATGCCGACCTCTTTCTGAAGCTTTCTTCTGACACCGCCAAAAATCAGACCCGCCTCTATTTTTACGATCTGAATGCTAAGGCCAGCTACCGGTTGAACAATAACAACCGGCTTTATCTTTCAGGGTACTTTGGGAAAGACCAGATCGCACTGAAGAATACTTTTGGCATCAACTGGGGCAATGTCTCAGGAACACTCCGTTGGAACCATCTCTTTTCGGACAGGCTATTTTCAAATACTTCACTGATTTTCAGCAACTACGACTACAAAATATTTATCAACAATGGCAATCAGCTGAACATCGTTTCCCGCATTCAGGATTATGGAATCAAACAGGATCTGCAATTTTACATTCATACGAATTCCACCTTGAAGTTCGGTTTCAATTCTATTTATCATAAAATTATTCCGGGTGTCATTACAGCGTCTACCAAAATCGATCTGAAGAACCTGACCAACAAATATGATTGGGAGAACGCCTTCTATCTCTCCCATCAGTACCGAATTAATGAAAAGATTGGCTTTGAATATGGCGCAAGGCTCACCCTTTTTAGCGCAATGGGTCCTGGGAATTATTATACCTACGATGCGAACGGAAAAACCATCGGTGTAGATATCTACAAATCAGGTCAGTTTATCAGGACGTATGTCAATGCAGAACCTCGCCTGACTTTAGATTACCGCATCGGTCCGGAGAGTTCTATCAAGGCTTCCGGCAGTCGAAATGTCCAGAATCTTCATCTACTTTCCAATTCGACTTCCGGCAATCCAACCGACTTGTGGATTCCAAGTAGTAACAATGTCAAACCCGAGTTGGCCGACCAGGTTTCACTGGGTTATTACCGGAATTTTAAAGCCAACAGCTACGAATTTTCGGTCGAGTCGTATTTCAAAAACCTTAATAATCAGATAGATTACAAGAACGGAGCCGAACTGATGTTTAATGAGAATGTAGAATCGCAGATATTGTTTGGTACTGGCCGGGCTTATGGGCTGGAGTTTTACCTGAAGAAAAATCAAGGTCGTTTCACTGGCTGGATCAGCTACACTCTTTCCCGGACCGAACGTAAATTCGAGGCGATCAACAATGGTAATTATTTCCCGGCCAAACAGGACCGCACGCACGATCTCTCGGTCGTCGGCATGTACGAACTGAGCAAAAGCTGGACAATTTCCGCCACGTGGGTTTACTATACCGGCAACGCTGTCACTTACCCTACCGGGAAATACTCGATCGAAGGTAGAACTGTTTTCCTCTATTCTGACCGAAATGTCAACCGGATGCCATCCTATCACCGGCTCGACCTGGGCGCTACCTGGATCCGCAAGAAAACCGATAAGTTCGAGTCGAGCTGGAACTTTTCCCTCTACAATGCTTATGGGCACGAAAATGCCTACGTCATCACTTTCCGCGATAGCAAATCGGATCCCTCCAGGACAGAAGCTGTGCAAACGACACTTTTCAAGTTGATTCCCTCTGTAACGTACAACTTTAAATTTTGATAAAATGTTAATATACAGAAACATACTTTTATTTTACCAGAAAATTAAAACGGTATTATTTCTATTGGTTTGCCTTACGGCTTTCCAGGTAAGTATGGTGTCTTGTGAAAAAGTTGTCAGCCTTAATCTGAATGACGCTGTACCAAGAGTTGTAATCCAGGGCAATATTTACGACCAGCCTGGACCTTTTTATGTAAAGATCTCAAAATCAGTCAATTTCGATGAATCCAATAATTATCCGCCTGTCACGGGTGCCAGCGTAGAGATTACGGACAATATGAATCAGACGGAAATCCTTACCGAGTCAGCCGCCGGTACTTATAATACTTCAAAATTGAGGGGTATTCCTGGCCGCAACTATTCACTTACGGTAAAGACAGGTTCAGATATTTATCAGTCGGTCGCTTTCATGCCAACGGCGGTTGCCATAGACAGTATCTATTTTGCATCCAGTCCGTTCAGCGGTGAAAAGACCACCACGGTTCGGTTCAATGATCCACCATATACCAGGAATTTTTACCGGCTGGTCTACTTTATCAATAATGTGCAGTTAATGAATTTCTACGTCCTTGATGACGAACTTTTTCAGGGTGCAAGCATTAAATATGCGCTTTCACCAAGGGAAAGCGAACTGAAACTGGCAAAAGGAGATCTGGTGACGGTATGGCTGGAGTCTATTGACAAGGGCGTTTTCGAGTATTTCAGGACGGTTGGACATGAAAATGGTCAGTCTACCTCTCCATCCAATCCTGTTTCAAATATCAGCAATGGTGCTTTGGGTTATTTCAACGCCAGTTCTGTCCGAAAAATATCATTAATTGTCGATAAATAGTCATAAATTCATCTTTTTTCATGTATTTTTGCACCCTTAAATCATTTATTGGAATATGGCATTTGATAGAATTTTTGGCGCACTAGCACTGTTTTTCCTGCTCCTTGCCTGTGCGGGGAAGAAGAAGGAACAGCAAAACACACAACTGGATCTGGCGAATAAAACCCTGAAGAGGCTGATGTATCAGCTGGGAAATTAATATAGAAAGTTTCCAAAATAGAAAGTTTCCAAAATTTTAGTTACGAGCAAATTTTGTTCGTAACTAAAATTTTGGAAACTTTTTTTACTTTGGAAACTTTGTTAGAAAAGAAGTTTGAAATTCTGATCGTTGGCGTATTTGTCAAATTCCCGATCGTTTTGGGCAATGGCTTTGTAGGCCGGATCCTTTTTAAAGGCATTGACCAATGCTTCGTACATTGGGCTGGTTTTACCGGTACGGGCATAAACTATAGCCTTAAGGTAGGCAATACGGCCAGACTCTACGGGTGCTGAATTTAAAGTCTTCAACGCACCATTGTTGTCTCCGTTGAGCAACTGGGCAAGTCCGCGGTTGGCATAGCTGGTAGAAGAATCCCCAAGATATTTGACAGCGGTATCATAATCTGCCTGTTTAATTTTCAGGATACCAAGATTTTCTTTAACCTCTTTACCTGCCCCTGAAGCAGCCCCGAACAATACTTCAGCCTTGGCCAATTCTCCGTTTTTCAGGGCAACACAACCCAGGTTATTCTGGATGATAGGATTTTTCGGATCCAGCTGATCAGCTTTCTGAAAACTGGCACCGGCTGCGGAGAAATCGCCTTCGACTATTTCGGTGTATCCAAGGTTGTTGAAACCTCTCCAGTCGTCAGAATAAATTTTGGTAAAACTCGTATAGATTGATTTTTGTTTGGCAACATCATTGGTTAACGTAGCAGCATATAACAGTTCTGCCTGATTCAGTTTGGATGGATCAGACTCGGCAAGTTTGGATATTTCATCATCTGTTCTTCCAACCAGATTAACGTTGGCGGTGATTTTGGCACGACGCAGTTGAGGTAAAATTTCGTCGGCAACTTTGGTGAAGGCTGATGAGAGGTTCTTAATTTCTTTCTCGCGAACTTCAGGATCAGTATACATTGCTAACACGCGAAGAATCAAATCCTTATCCTGAATATTGGATTTTTCCATCAACGCTTTAAAGCCTTCCCAGTCTTCCGGAGTATTCCTGGATTTCAGATCTGCTTTTACTTTGTTTTTCTTCAAATTTTGCTCAACAACATTACTGGAAGAACCTTCGCGCTTGCCGGCCAGCTTGGAATTCAGTTCCATGGTGCCGTCGGGGGAAGCATAAGCTGAAATCTCTATACCTTTCAATTCTTTTCTGTCTGCATTGTAGGCTTCAACAATATATTTGTTCAGGTGCTCAATTTCTGCTTTTGTCAATTCTTTTGGTCTAACATCAGCGCTATTAATAAGATAAACAAGATCAGCAATATAAGCATCCGGAACAATCCTCTGGAATTTATCCATGGATGGATCATAAACGCCGGTAGTATTGACCTTCTTTTGTACCCCCAGGATAGCCTGCGGACTATTGTCAACCAGCGTTGAAGTTGCGATCACACCCTTACCGATAATTCTTGGAGCAAAATCGACTGATTTGGCGCCCTGTGTTCCTTTAATATGAACCTCAAGATCAGAACGTTGCATCTCTTTTGTATAAGGAATTGTGCCTTTAAAACTATTGCTGCCTCCTGTAGCAAGGGTAATTACCTTATTATTGGCTTTGACTTTCTCACCTTGCAAAACATAAGGAGTAAAAGCAGTTTCACCACCAGCGTATTTTAACACCGGGGTGACGGTCAATGTCACTTTTTTGGCAAAATATTTTGCCGGGATTTGGCTCTGAATGGCAGCGTCAACTTTACCTCCATGTGTTTCAAGAATTTCAGGAGCGACAGAATAGGTTACCTTATCGGCATTTTTCTGCATTGTTTTTAAAGAAGTACACCCCGAAATCAGGAATGCACTTGCAGCAAAAAGGATCGGCACGATGAATCTAATTTTTCTCATAAATAAAATTTAAAATTTATAGTTAAATCGATATTTTAGGTTTTATAATGTAAAAGTACAATTTTTCCTAAAAATACAATAGTGAATATTTGATAATTATTAAAAATCAGGCAGTAATATCTCTCTTTTGATCCCAGTCCAATCTATGGGTTTGATAACCAAATTTCTAAGAAGCCGGTAATGCTTATTGTAGGCCACAAAATCAATTTTTGAGGTGTCTATTATCAGTACCGGAAAATCATTCTGTTGAGAGAAAAAAGTGAAATAGCCTTCCCTGATTTTTTTCAGGTAATCCGCTTCAATCGACTGTTCATAGTCCCTTCCCCGCTTCCTGATATTTTCCAGCAGCAACTCTTCGGGCAGGTGCAAATAGACAAACAGATCAGGTTTCGGTAATCGCTCATAGATAATATCAAAGAAATTTCTGTATAGGTTGTACTCATCCTGGGCCAGCGTATTCTGGGCAAAGATGAGTGATTTCATGAAATAATAATCGGCAATGGTATTTTGATGAAAAAGATCCCGGTTAGTCAGTTCCTTTTTTAACTGACCATATCGTTCAGCCAGAAAAGAGAGTTCCAGGGGGAAAGAGTATTTTTCCGGATCATTGTAGAATTTGGGTAAAAACGGATTTTCAGCAAACTGCTCGAGGATCAGTTTGGCATCATATTCATCACTCAGCATTTTAGCAAAAGTCGTTTTTCCGGCACCAATATTTCCTTCAATAACCAGAAAATCAAGGTTCATCATTCAATAAACAATTACGGGATTTAGTCTCTAAATGTAAAAATAAAAATGCCCGCTGTTAACGGGCATTTTATCTATTGTTGATTTTTTTTATTATTCCTGGTTGGGTTTTTTCAGCGAATGACTGTGCGAAGGTGGTCTTTCTCCGCGATCCTGATCCATGTCACCTCTGCCATGGTCTCTATCACCCCTGCCATGTTCTCTTTCACCCCTGCCATGGTCTCTTTCAACAAAACCTTCCGGTTTCGGCATCAGCGCTTTCATAGAGAGTTTCAGTTTACCAGTGCGTTGCTCAACTTCCAGCAATTTCACTTTTACGATATCACCTACGCTGAGTACATCTTCCGGATTTTCAATTCTTTTCCAGTCGAATTCAGAGACATGTAACAATCCTTCTTTGCCCGGCATAATTTCAATAAATGCGCCAAACTGAACGATTGATTTCACTTTGCCTTCATATATTTCACCCACTTCGGGAATGGCTACAATGGCACGAATGCGTGCAACAGCCGCGTCGATAGATGATTTGTCCGGCGCGCTGATCTCGACATAACCGAGGTCGTCGATTTCTTCGATAGCTATAGTTGCCTTGGTATCGGCCTGAATCTGTTGGATAATTTTCCCGCCAGGACCGATTACAGGACCAATCATATCTTTCGGGATGGTCATCTTGACAATCCGTGGTACATTTGGTTTATAGTCTTCGCGTGGGATGCTGATTACCTCCAGAACCTTGCCAAGGATGTGCTCGCGTCCTACCTTTGCCTGCTGCAATGCTTTTGCAAGAACCTCATAAGAAAGACCGTCTACCTTGATATCCATCTGAGTAGCAGTGATTCCCTTTTCGGTTCCAGTAACCTTGAAGTCCATGTCGCCCAAGTGATCTTCATCTCCGAGGATATCGGAAAGAACAGCGAATTTATCGGAATTTTTATCCGTAATCAGTCCCATGGCGATTCCGGAAACCGGACGTTTCATGTTGATACCTGCGTCCAGCATAGCCATTGTTCCAGCGCAAACGGTAGCCATGGAAGATGAACCATTAGACTCCAGAATATCAGAAACGATGCGCACGATATAGGGGAATCCTTCCGGAATCATTCTCTTCAAGGCACGGTGGGCTAGGTTACCATGACCGATTTCGCGGCGGGAAAGTCCTCTTGGGGTCTTAGCCTCTCCGGTACTGAATGGTGGAAAATTATAATGAAGCAAAAAGCGCTCTCTGCCTTTAAAAGTAACGTTATCTATGATTTTCTCGTCCATTTTGGTTCCCAGGGTGACACTGCTGAGTGACTGTGTCTCACCACGCGTGAAAATGGAGGATCCGTGAGATCCTGGCAGGTAATCGACCTCGCCCCAGATGGCACGGATTTCGGTTGTTGAACGACCATCCAGACGAATTCCTTCATCCAGGATCATGCGGCGCATGGCCTCTTTCTCAACATCATGGTAATATTTTGAAATCAGATTCTTTTGAACATCTGCAGCCTCTTTACCTTCGCTGTAAGCTGTGACAAAGTCTTCCTTTACCTTGGCAAATGAATCGTGACGGAGATGTTTATCGTTGATTAATGAACGTGCGATCTTGTAAACCTTGTCATAAGTGGCTTTCCAAACTTCTGCGCGGAGAATTTCATCATTCACCTCATGACAATAGCTCCGTTTGACTACACCAACCTCAGCGGCTAATTCTTCCTGTATCTTACAGTGAATCTTGATGTTGTCGTGAGCGATTTTGATGGCTTCCAGCATTTCAGCTTCAGAAACTTCATCCATTTCACCTTCCACCATCATGATATTGTCATAAGAGGCACCAACCATGATGTCGATATCTGCCTCGGCCAGTTGTTCTGCCGAAGGATTAAGCATGAAAGCTCCTTTGATACGGGCAACACGAACTTCAGAAATCGGACCGTTGAAGGGAACATTAGAAACAGCGATAGCCGCCGAAGCAGCCAATCCAGCCAAAGAATCAGGCATTTCATTCTTTCCTGAAGAGATCAGCGTGATCATCACCACTGTTTCAGCATGGAAATCTTCCGGGAAAAGCGGACGCAGTACGCGGTCTACCAAACGGGCAGTCAGGATTTCATCGTCAGAAGGGCGAGCTTCTCTTTTCATAAATCCACCCGGGAATCTGCCTGCTGCAGAGAATTTTTCACGGTAGTCGACAGAGAGAGGCATAAAATCGACGTTTTCAGCGGCTTCTGTGGCCGATACAACTGTTGCGAGCAACATGGTATCACCCATTTTTACAACAACTGCACCGTCGGCCTGCTTGGCAAGTTTACCGGTTTCGATCTGGATAGTACGACCATCGCCCAGGTCAATCGTCTTAGTAATAGCTTTGTACATATTTTGAGGTTGTTCGCTTATTTACGAAGATTTAGTTCTTTGATGATGGTACGGTAGCGCTCAATGTCTTTGCGTTTCAGATAATCCAGTAACGAACGACGCTTGCCTACCATGGAAATCAGGGCACGTTGGGTGCTGAAATCTTTCTTATTGGATTTCAGGTGCTCTGTCAGGTGGTTGATTCTGTGTGAAAAAAGGGCAATTTGTCCTTCTGAGGTACCTGTATCGGTAGCACTCTTGCCATACTTTTCAAAAAACGATTTCTTAATCTCAGGATTCAAATACATAACATTTGTTTTTTCTAAGTGATACAATGGCCGCTCCGCAGGATTCGTGATCGATCACAACCGATCGGCATTAATTGGCTGCAAAATTAAGGAAATATCTGCACACTTGCAAGTGGGCGTTTTTCTATTTAATACTTTAGCCACTGTGCATGATTAACTTCTGCCCAATACTGCATTCAAGGCATCTCTTTGGTTCACAATATTCGTGATGCAAATGTATCAGGGCTTGGGATTCGAGGGCATTACCGGCTTCAATACCCGAGGCTGCCCATTGCCTTAGAATGACATTATCTTCTGCAGGCAGCTCCTCCATTATCTTCAGCGCATGATCTTTCAGATCTTGTTTGTTGTGACGGTCGCCGTAGAGGAATAGAAAAGGTACCAGCACATTTACCACGATCAATTGAAATGATCGCTCTCCCATTACCTTTTTCTGCTCTTTGGAATATTTATCAAAGGTGTAATGGGTATCCCAGAAAGAGGATGTTCCGACCTTGAGCAAGGTCAGCCAGTCGTCTATCCTCTGTTTCAGGATCATATCGGAGAAAAGTGAGGGGGAATTATGTAAAACTCCCGCAAACTGGGCAATTCGGATGGTTGGGAAATTCCGCGGATGCATGCGCATGAATTTCCAGAGATGTCCAGCCATTGGCTTAAGTCCATATTTGACGGAAAGAAATTGATACTCTTTTCGCAGCAAAAGGACATATTCGTCCGTTAGCTGGCTGTCATTCAGGAGGCCAGCCTGACCGAAAAGTAGCGCCTCCAGCTGCAGCAGAGAAAGCCGGTGTCGCTGCAGAATCTGCAGTGGCAGTGACCGGGCCAGCATCTCAAACGGGTCACCGTTTTGCCTGAAACCGAAACTTCTGGCCAACAGCAGGTAGAATGTCTCATTCCAGTCGTCCATCGATCCCTCCATCAGATTTTCTATAACCGCAATTTTCCTCTGAAGTCTCTCGATTGCCAGTCCGTTGAGAAAAAATCTGATTCTGAACGGATCAATTTTATTGAGTTGGGAAGCACAGTTGACCCAGTCGTGCTGCTCCATCAGTGACAGGTAGTTATGTTCAATTGCTGGCGGCCAGCCGATCTCTATGGCAGGAATGGCAGAACCTGCATCATTCCTGACCACCAGATCATTGTCTGCCACCACATGCAGAATAGTATTCCGGTAGAGCGGATCCGTCTGGTGACCATGTCTGTTCCAGTCCGAAGCACGAACATGAATCTCAATATTACCTGCCCACAAGGTCTTGCCTATCCGGATACGGGCATCAGAAAAATCCGGACCTGCATGAATATTATGCCTTCCAATGTTCACTATTTCAACGGGTTCACCGTCACTGGTGACTAGGCTAACAGGCTCAAACAACTTGTTTTTCCAAAGAAAATGGAGAAAATCTTCCTTCATGACTCCCTTATTACTGAAACAATAAGTTACGGCAATAAGCAGAGAATCACGAATTTTTACCCGGCAATTTTGCGAAGCAGGGTCATGCCATCGCGAATCGGCAGAATGATCGCTTCTACATGCGCATCATTCCTTACAAAATCATTGAATTCAAGGATAGCAATGGTCTGTTCATCGTTTCCGTCAATCTTCCCTACCACTTTCCCACCCCACAGGGTATTATCGGCAATAATTAATCCGCCGACAGGAATTTTAGGCATAATCATCTGATAATGCAAGAGATACTGGCGTTTGTCTCCATCCAGAAATGCCAATTCATATTTATCGTTTAACAGGGGCAATATATCAGCTGCATCACCAATGTACTGAATGATAACGTCTTTCATTCCTGCCTCCATGAAATAACCAGCTGCCATACTCTCCAGTTCATCGTTGATCTCGATGGTGTGAAGCACTCCTCCCGGTGCCAGTCCTTTTGCCAGGCAGATGGCCGAGTAACCGGTGTAGGTTCCGATTTCGAGTATCCTTTGGGGGGAAATCAGTCTGCTCAGGAGTGTCAGCACAGTACCCTGAAGATGACCCGAGCACATTCGTCCGTTGACCAGCCTGAGGTGCGTATCCCGGTATAATTTCTTTAACACTGGATCTTCCTCAACGGAATGACTCAGAATATAATTTTCAAGCAATTGGTCGATTTTCATTTGACTGACGGATATCGTTTATGTAATCCCTCGTTGCAAACGAGGGATGGCGGGATATAACTTTCAAGTAAATGGTCAATTTTCATCATGCAGATAATTAACTGATTTCCCGGCAGATACTGATAATAATGCGATTAAAGGTAGATCAGGGTAGATAGTTTTGAGGGCTCCAGTAAGCGGTTCGCGACCTCCATCATCTGGGACGCAGATATCTCACTGATTTTCTTGTAGATATCCTCGAGTCCCTCCACTTTATTGAAAACAAGCATACTCTTGCCAATTGCCAGCATCAGGTCTTCATGATTTTCCTGCGACATGGCCAACTGACCGATCAGCTGTTTGCGCGCTTTACTTAACTGAAGACCGCCGAGAGCCTTGTTTTGTAACAGGCTTATCTCTTTGTAAATCAACGATAAAGCCCTTTCCAGATTCTCCGGATCAGTACCGAAATAGATGGTCAGGGTTCCGGTGTCGGTATAAGCGGTATAGGAAGATTCAAGGTTATAGGCAATGCCGTTTCGCTCACGCAGACTGAGGTTTAACCGGGAGTTGCCAGATTGTCCGCCGAGAATGCTGTTCAGTAAAACCAACGGCAGTCTCTCAGGATGATACACATCAAAGGCCTCTCCACCAATGATGCAATGTGCCTGAAAAGTATTCTTCTCTACTTTTTTAAGTCGTGGTTGGTAAGAACTGAATCTAACGCGCCCGGACGGACGTAAATTGGGCTCCAGCCGATCAAAATATCGCTGTGCAAGGTGAAAGAATTTTTTGGCAGAAATGTTTCCCACCGAGCAGATAACCATCTGATCGGTATGGTAATTCTCTGACATGAATTGGCGGATGTCGGAAGACTGGAAACTTCTGACAAATTCGGGCGTACCCAGGATACTTCTTCCCATCTGGTGACCCTCATAGATCAGCTCTTCAAATTCATCAAAGATCAATTCGGAGGGGTTGTCGTTGTAGGAATTTATTTCATCAACAATTACTTCCTGTTCTTTTTTTAGTTCCTTATCGGGGAAAGTGCTATCAATCAGGATATCGCTGAATAGCTCAATGGTACGTTCGTAATATTCACACAAAAATGAAGCATGAATGGCTGTTTCCTCCTTGGAAGTATAGGCGTTCATCTCTCCTCCTACATCCTCCAATCTGCTGATGATGTGATACGCCTTTCTTCTGGCAGTTCCCTTAAAAATGGTATGCTCGATGAAATGCGCCATCCCATGTTCCTCCGGACGCTCATCACGGGAGCCGGTATTGATGACCACGCCGCAATGTGCCACAGGCGAATCGACTGTTGCATGAATCAGCCGGATCCCGTTAGGTAATGTCATTGAGGTATATTCCATAAAAAATGCTCAGGTCGCCAAAGATAGATAAAATAAACCCTTCGAACGGTGCACCGGTCCCTGAGCCTGTCGAAGGGCCCTTCGACAAGCTCAGGGACCGGAACAAAGAGAAAGGGTAAAGATTGCTCTTTACCCTTTCGTGGTGCCACCAAGAATCGAACTAGGGACACACGGATTTTCAGTCCGTTGCTCTACCAACTGAGCTATGGCACCTTCTTTAAATGCGGTGCAAAGATAAATATATAATCTCTCCAGCCAAAGGATAAACTCAATTTTTGAGACAAAATTTGGTCACTTTTCCCAAACGGCCCTGTTTTGGTGAATGAAATCCTCCAATTTTCGGGGTTCCTCACCTATCATCTCTTTAAATACCTGTGACACATGGGCCATCTTGCCACTTCTTGCTGCACTGTAGAGTAATGTCAGAGTGACAATAAAGGGCATGCCCTTCTTTTCGTACATTTTCTGTCGGATGAACTTGATGGTCAGGGGCCGAGCATATCTTATCTCCCGGCCCAGCTCTTTTGTGAAGAGAGAGGCAATTTTATAAAAATCCATGGGTTCCTGACCCGTAATTTCATATTCTTTGCCTTCGTGCCCGGGTTTGGTAAGAATTTCGACCACAACTTTGGCCACATCTCTGGCATCTACAAAGTTTACCATCCCGGAACCAGCCGGGATATAGATACGGTCGTGATTTTTTATCTCATGAAAATGCAGGGTGATGAGATTCTGCATATACAACGAAGGTCTGACAATGGTATGAGGAATATTCATCTTTTTCAGATGCGTCTCGATCCGGTGATTGGCAAAAACGCGGTTGCGTTCGGCCCCGACAATAGAAACGAATACCAGGTGTTTTACAGAAGATTTTTCAACTGCATTCAGAAAAGGAAAGATGTGTTTTGAAACATCCGAGACCAAATTAGGCCGGATTAGAAGTAGCTTGGTTACACCTTTCAGGGCCGGGGCAAAAGTTCGCGGATCATCAAAGTCAAATTCGACCAGATGAGCATCTTTTAGCTCTTCAATTGTCTTTGCATGTTTGATATCCCGGACTGCAGCGACAACCTGATAATCCCTCTCCATCTTGTCCAGCAAAAGCTGTACGGTATCGAGACCCACATTCCCGGTAGCACCCGTTATCAAAATTTTATCCATAGAAGGATCAACTATAAATTTCGAAAAGTAAAATTTCAGAAACTAACGGGTCAAAAATAGAGTTTTTAAATTTTAATCTTCTCTGGATGAAGCAAAAATTTCTTCAATAACTGCACTGTATTTTTGTTCGATGACTTTTCGCTTTAATTTCAGGGTCTGTGAGAGCTCCCCTGTGGCTGCCGACCAGGTTTCGGGAACGAGTTTGAATCGTTTGATTTCTTCATGCTGGCCGAGCGTTTTATTAATCTCTTTCACCTCCGACTGAAACATCGCCATCACTTCCGGCTTTTTTATCAAATCCGTATTATCGTTGAATTCAATATTCTGTTCCTTGCAGACTCCCTGCAGATACGCGAAGGAGGGCACAATCAGCGCACTGGCAAACTTCTCGTGACTGCCAATTACACAAGCCTGTTCAATAAAGACCGATTCTTTGAGTTTATTTTCAATCAGCTGCGGAGCAATGTATTTCCCTCCCGACAGCTTGAATATTTCTTTCTTTCTGTCAGTGATCTTCAGGTATTTACCCTCATCCAGGAATCCGACATCACCAGTATGGAACCAACCATCCGTATCGATCACTTCGGCCGTCAGTTCGGGTTCCTTGTAATAACCCATCATCAGGTTCGGTCCCTTTACCAGGATTTCACCATCCTCCGCGATTTTTACTTGTACTCCTTTGATGATCGGTCCGTTGGTACCAATCTTGATCTCATTGGTCACGGCATTGCTTACTGCGATAACAGGAGAGGTCTCGGTCAAACCATATCCTTCGAGGACCTTCAGACCTGCAGCGCTGAAAACCCTTGCAATCCGCGACTGCAACAGGGCCCCACCGGATGCCATCAACTGGACATTGCCACCCAGACCTTCCCTCCATTTGGAGTAGATCAGCTTGTCGGCTATTTTTAATTTAATCTTTTTCCACAGACTGAACTTCTTGTTGAAATCGAAGTCTTTGCCTTCTTCGACTGCCCAGAAGAAGAGCTTGAACTTAATGCCTGTCAGCAATTTACCTTTGGCCATTATACCATCATATAAGCTTTCCATCAATCTGGGTACAGCAGTGAAAATGTGCGGTTTAACCTCTTTGATTGACTGGACGATCTGAGCCAGGCTTTCGACATAATAGATACCGATGCCCCTGTATATGAAAACGTAACTGACAGTTCTTTCAAAAACATGGCACAGAGGCAGGAAGGAAATGGAGCGGTGAGCCAACCCGAGATCAAAATGGTGCGAGCAGGCTTCGAAGTTGGAGACAAGATTTCTGTGTGAAAGCATTACGCCCTTGGGAATTCCAGTTGTACCGCTGGTGTAAATCATGGTCACCATCTCCTCTTCGCCGATGCCGGCCTTAATCTCCGTTAACTTTGAACGCAAACTTTCTTCGTGCTGCTCACCTAGTTTATATAGAATGGAAATATTATCTGCCCCAGGTACTTCGTTGAAAGTAAATACCCTCTCCAGACTCGGCACCCCTGCATCTACCGGACCCAGTTTCGCGAATAATTTATCATCCGAAATAAACAAGAACCGGATCTCGGCATGTTTGAAAATATAGCTGTACTCTTCTTCGCTAATTGTAGGATACACAGGCACATGGACGGCTCCGACCATCGATAAGGCCATATCAACAAAGCTCCATTCCGGTCTGTTTCCGCTGACTGTAGAGACCCGGTCTCCCTTCTGAATTCCCAATGACAACAAGCCATATGCCAACAATTCAGCATTTCTCGCCCACTGGGCAGTACTGTAGGTAACCCACTGGGTTCCCTGTTTCCCGGCTACGGCATCTTGGCGGTTTACATTTTTGAGGCAATGATCAATAAGATCAAATGTGCGTTTCAACTCCATGGTTAGTTTTTTTGATAAAAGTAAAAATTATTGATATTGACAAATTGTGTTTCTGACCTTCCTAAAGCATTCTGCAGCTAAAACTCCACGTTTAGCTGATTTTTGTTGTTAACCATTTGAATAAACAGGTGGATTTTTCCAGATTATAAGACAGGCACTGGTTGTAAGACAGGTACTGTTTGATGCAGATTGCAAATCTGCATCAGCATGCGGTAGTGCTGGTGCAGATTGCAAATCTGCATGCATGCGGTAGTGCTGGTGCAGATTTGCAATCTGCACCAATAACTAAGTCTCCGCAAACCGTTCCTTGCTATGCCTTACTGGCAAACTCTTTAGCCTTGGCCAGAAGTTCCGGGATACCTTTGGGATTCTTTCCTCCCGCACTGGCATAGAATGGCTGTCCACCTCCGCCGCCATCGACCAATTTTGCCAATTCACGAATGATATTGCCTGCATGTAAACCTTTTTCTTTGACCAGCTGATCAGAAATCATCACATGAACAGAAGCCTTGCCATCGATCTCAGCCGCAAAAACAAGAAACAAATTTTCGACCTCACCCTTCAGCTGGAAAGCGAGGTCCTTTATGATTCCGGCATCATCAACAGGCAGTTTACTTGCCAGGAAGTTGATCCCATTAACTTTGGTAATCCGGGCAAGCAGGTCCTTTTTTAATCCGGAAGCAGCATCCTTTTTAAAGACATCAATCTGGTTATTTAATGCACTTACCTTTTGCAGCAGCGATTCGACAGCCCCCTTTAAATCAGAAGGATTGTTCAAAAGCATTGCAATCTCCCTGGCTGATTTCATTTTTTGGCGAAGGTATTCTTCTGCTCTCTCGCCGGTAATGGCTTCAATCCTCCTTACTCCGGCAGAAATGGACCCTTCAGAAGTAATGACGAACTGACCGATTTCGCCCGTGGCACCCACGTGAATACCCCCGCACAATTCGATGGAATCACCAAATTTGATTACCCTGACGTGGTCTCCGTATTTTTCACCAAACAGGGCGATGGCACCGAGCTTTTCGGCATCTGCCATGGGCATCTCGCGTCGTTCGTCTCGTGCAGCATTCATCCTGATCAACTGGTTGACCCTCTTCTCCACTTTTTCGAGCTCTTCTTCAGAGACTTTCTGAAAATGAGAGAAGTCAAATCGCAGTGAATCAGGGGTTACCAATGAACCTTTTTGCTCAATATGTGTTCCCAGAACTTCTCTTAAGGCATGATCCAGCAAGTGTGTGGCAGTATGATTATTGGCCGTTAATAGTTGTTTCACGGTATTTACCTGCCCGGTGAAGGTAGCCGTTACGTCTGCCGGTAGTGTTTTCGCGAGATGCACCGTCAGACCGTTTTCTTTCATCGTATCAAAAATCTGCACTTTTGAACCTTCGGCTTCGATCCATCCGGTATCTCCGATCTGACCGCCGGATTCGGCATAAAATGGTGTGGTATCAAAAACCAGCTGAAAATACTCGCCCTTCTTGTCTTTCACCTTCCGGTAACGGCAAATTTTCAATTCGCAGACTTTGGAGTCATAACCCACAAATTCAGATTCGATGCAAGGACGAACCTCTGTCCAGTCGCCCGTTTCAAGCTGAGTGGCCTTCCTTGATCGGTTCTTCTGCTCTTCCATCGCCGTTTCAAATTCTTCCCTGTTCACCGTGAAGGACTCTTCGCGGAGAATCAGCTCGGTCAGATCGAGCGGAAATCCATAAGTATCGTACAATTCAAAGGCAACATGGCCGCTGATTTCGGTTAAATCCTTCTTCCTTGCACCTTCCATGATATTTTCCAACATCCGGATACCGATTTCCAGGGTACGAAGGAAAGAATCTTCCTCTTCGCGGATCACCTTTGTCACCAGATCGCGCTGCTTGTTGAGTTCAGGAAAGGCACCGCCCATTTGTTCAGCCAATACATTGATCAGCTGAAACATGAAAGGTTTTCTGAAGCCCAGGAAAGTATATCCGTATCGCACGGCTCTCCTTAAAATCCGGCGAATCACATAGCCGGCCTTGTTGTTGGAAGGAAGTTGTCCGTCGGTGATGGCAAACGCGATGGCTCGTATATGGTCGGCGATCACGCGCATGGCGATATCCGATTTCTCATTTTCGCCATATCTCTTCCCGGCAAGGTGGCCTATTTCGGTGATGATGGGCTGAAATACATCGGTATCGTAATTGGACTGTTTCTGTTGCAGCACCATGCACAGGCGTTCGAATCCCATTCCGGTATCGACATGCCGGGCAGGCAGTTCCTCCAGCTGACCATTAGCCTTCCTGTTAAACTGAATAAAAACAAGGTTCCAGATCTCGATCACTTGCGGATGGCTTTGGTTAACCATTTCCCTTCCGGGGATTCCGGATCTCTCATCATCGTTCCTGATGTCAACATGAATTTCAGAACAGGGTCCGCACGGTCCGCTTTCGCCCATTTCCCAAAAATTATCCTTCTTGTTTCCGAAGAGAATCTGCTCTTCAGGAAGGTGTTTTCTCCATAATTCAAGTGCCTCTGAATCAACCGGAACACCATCTTTCTGATCCCCTTCAAAGACGGTAGCATAGAGCCGGTCTGAAGGGATATGTAAACGGTCGACCAACAGTTCCCATGCCCAGTCGATGGCTTCCTTCTTAAAATAGTCGCCGAAAGACCAGTTGCCCAGCATCTCGAACATGGTGTGATGGTAAGTGTCGTGACCTACCTCTTCCAGATCGTTGTGCTTACCCGAAACGCGCAGACACTTTTGGGTATCGGCAATCCTCGGACTTTTGACCTGCGCATTGCCGAGGAAAATATCTTTAAACTGATTCATTCCTGCATTGGTAAACATCAGCGTAGGATCATTTTTCACCACCATGGGTGCAGAAGGTACAATCTGATGAGCTTTAGAGGCGAAAAAGTCCAAAAATGCTTCGCGAATCTGTTTTGAATCCATAATCAAGTAATGTTAAAAAAGATTTAAATGGCACCAGACGTTCATGCAAAAGTCACAGGATGCCTTTAAATAAACTAAATTTGCGTTGTTCCGAGGAACCGGAGGAGCTCAAAATCGTTGCAAAATTAGATTATTTCATTAATTTTGGCCTACCTCTGTTCAAAATAAATCATTTTAGAATGGGCATTACCAATTATAGATTTAATCCTGATACCTTAAGTTTTGACAAGATCGAACGCAATGTCCGAACCTTAATCAAGAGGATGTTAGGATATCTGTCAACGGGTATAGTCTCAGGTATTATTTTCTTTTTCATCTTCCTGCAATTTTTTGAAACACCCGTCACCAAGCGGCTAAAAAGGGAAAATCAACAGCTGGTTTCCCAATTTAATCTGATGAACAAGGATATTGAGAAAATCTCTAAAGCATTGGAAGACATTCAGATGCGGGATGATAACATTTACCGGGTCATTTTCGAAGCCAACCCCATTCCTTCAGCTATCAGAATGGCTGGTTTTGGAGGCGCTAACCGTTATACCAAGTTGGAAAGCATGGACAACGCAGAACTCCTTTCCTCAGTTTCCAGGAAACTGGATATCCTTTCCAAGCAGGCGTACATTCAATCCAAATCTTACGATGAGGTGGTGAAAATGGTGATGGGAAAGGAGAAAATGCTTGCCAGCATTCCATCCATCCAGCCCGTTTCGAATAAAAACCTGAAGATGACCGCTTCCGGATGGGGAATGCGCATGCATCCTATCTATCGGATACCCCGATTTCACTATGGAATGGATTTCACGGCCCCTATCGGGACACAGGTCTTTGCCACGGGGAACGGCATTGCGAAAGAGGTTGGCAGGAATGCCGGATACGGGAATATTGTCCTGATCGACCATGGGTATGGCTATGAGACACTCTATGGTCATCTGTCGCGTACCAATGTTACAGTTGGCCAGACTGTCAAAAGAGGTGACGTCATAGGTTTTGTTGGCAGTACCGGAGCCTCCGTCGGACCTCATCTTCATTACGAGGTGATGAAAAACGGACAGAAAGTTAATCCGCAAAACTATTACTTCCAGGATCTTAATCCGGCAGAATATGATAAGATGATCTCCATCTCAACCAACATGGGTCAAAGTTTCGACTAATCTTAAAAATTAAAAACCATGGGTTTCAAAGCACCAAAATCTGAAAAGCTCTACTTTTCGATCGGCGAAGTGGCTGAAAAGTTTAACCTCGCTCCTTCCGCCCTGCGTTTCTGGGAAAAAGAATTTGAAACGATCAAGCCCTTTAAGAACAAGAAAGGCAATCGTTTCTACACCCAGGAGGACATTGACCAGATCGCTTTAATCAATCATCTGGTTAAGGAAAGGGGATTAACACTGAAAGGTGCAAAGTCAAAGATTAAGGAAAACAAGGATGAGGTGGAGCACAATTACGAAATCGTACAGAAGCTTCAGGAAATAAAGAATTATCTGATCGAAATCAAAGACGTTCTGTAGAACAAATTGAACCATCATGCTCATCCATAATATTATCCAACATCTCGAATCCGTTGCTCCTGTTCATTACCAGGAAACCTACGACAATACAGGATTGATTATCGGGGACAAGTCGCGTGAAATCACCTCAGCGCTGATCGCACTTGATGTAACGGAAGAAGTTGTCGATGAAGCTATTGCGCATGGCTGCGAACTGATAATTAGTCACCATCCGTTAATCTTCAAAGGGCTTAAACGAATCACAGGAAGCAACGAGGTGGAGAGATGCCTGATAAAAGCGATACAGAACAATTTAGCCATTTATGCGGCCCATACCAACCTCGACAGTATCACCGGCGGCGTTAACTCGATGATTTGCAGCAAGATCGGACTGAAAAACTGCCGAATATTAGCTCCCGTTAAAAACCAGTTATTAAAATTGGTTGCTTATATTCCTGAGGATCAATTAGAAACGGTACAATCGGCTCTTTTTTCCGCTGGTGCGGGTATGATAGGAAATTACGACCAGTGTAGTTTTGGAGCTTCCGGGTACGGTACATTCAGGGGAAATGAAGATAGCAATCCCTTTGTCGGACAGCCAGGTGAAAGGCACACCGAAAAGGAGACCCGGTTTGAAACCATCGTTCCCCGTCACTTGGTTTCAAAAATTATTTCCGCCCTTCTTGCGGCTCATCCGTACGAAGAGGTTGCCTACGACTTGATACCCCTGGAGAATGATTTTCCATCTGTAGGCGCCGGGATGGTTGGTGAACTTTCAACTCCTGCTGATGAGACCAACTTGCTCGCCTCAATCAAGCAGATTTTTGGATGTAAAATGATCAGGCATACAGCCCTGCTGAACAAAGAAATTTCCCGCATTGCGGTGTGCGGAGGATCTGGCAGCTTCCTGATTTCCAAGGCTATCGCGGAAGGTGCAGACCTATTTATCTCTGCCGATTATAAGTATCACGATTTTTTTGAAGCGGATAAAAAGATTGTTCTGGCTGACATCGGCCATTATGAGAGCGAACAATTTACGAAAGAGGTTTTAAAAGAGATAGTTTTAAAAAAATTCCCTACATTTGCACTCCGTTTATCGGAGGTCAAAACCAACCCGGTTTTTTATCTTTGAAGCGAAAGTATAACAATAATTTTCAGGATATGTCGTTAGAAATAAACAAAACAACCGAAGGCAAAGAGGTCCCGGTTCAGGAAAAATTGAAAATGCTCTACGAACTGCAAACTGTTGTTTCAGAAATCGATAAAATCAATACGCTTCGCGGTGAATTACCTTTGGAGGTTCAGGATCTTGAAGATGAGATCGTCGGTTTGAAGACAAGACTTTCCAATCTGCAGGATGAGATCAAAGACCTCAATACCGCAGTTGCGAATAAGAAACTGGAAATAAAAGATTCCAAGACCAAAATCGACAAGTATAAAGAGCAGCATGATAATGTTCGGAACAACCGTGAATTTGATTCAATTTCAAAGGAGATGGAGTTCCAGACGCTTGAAATTGAGCTGGCTGAAAAGAGGATTAAGGAATATTCGGTAGATGTCAAGACCAAGGGTGACTTATTGGAGGCGTCAAATTTGTTGCTGAAAGAGCGTGAAGAGGATTTGATCCGCAAGAAGAAAGAGTTGGAAGAGATTACTGCCGAGACTGCTGTCGAGGAGGAACTTCTCAAGGCCAAGACTGCCAAGATTGCTACCATGATTGAAGAACGTTTGCTGACAGCTTTCAACAAGATCAGGAAGAACGCCCGCAACGGACTTTCTGTTGTTACCGTACAACGTGACGCCTGCGGTGGTTGCTTTAATAAGATCCCACCTCAACGTCAGCTGGACATCGCTTCCCGCAAGAAAATTATTGTTTGTGAATATTGCGGAAGAATCCTGGTGGACAAGGATATTGCCACCCTTCAGGAAGAAGAAAATTAATTATTTGAATCCAATTCGCTTTCTTTGATTTTGATCCACTTTCTTCTTGTCCTTTTGTAACAGAAAGTTAATGGCATCATAGACGTCCTTAAATTGCTTATCACATTTGTTTTCAAGCTCTTGCAGCATAATTGTTAACTCCTTATGAGTCAGGGCATATTGTCGAACAAGAACAAACGCTCTCATGATGGCGATGTTCACATCAATGGCTTTATCCGAATTCAGGATGCCACTGAGCATTGCTACCCCCTGCTCGGTAAAGGCAAAAGGTGTATACCTGGATCCTCCTCTAATCTTTGAGGTGCAGAATTTGCACCTCAAAGATTCCCACTCTTCTATTGAAAGCTCAAACATAAAATCAGCAGGAAATCTTTTGATATTAGCCCGGACTGATCTTTTCAGGTATTTGGTTTCTGTTTCGTAAAGTTCTGCAAGATCAAAATCTAACATTATTTTTTGACCCCTGATTTCATAAATTTTTCTTTGAATTGCAGGCAGTTGCATAGTAATAATTTAGAACTTCAATCATCAGTCCTGTTGTGACGAATTCCTGTTATCCTAAATTTACAACAAAATAATGAGAAAAAAGATTGTAAACTCCAATTCGCCGAGCAGGTAGAACGAACGGAAAACGTAAATGGTTCTGAAATCAATATTCTCCCTGTTTGGAAATGGTTGTTAGCGTAAGTCTAGCTTTCACCAAAAAGAATACTTGCCTTTTTGCTTTCCATCAATATATTGACAGTGTGCATTTTGTATTTCAAGTTGTCAGCTTTAAAAATATTTAACGACAATTTCAAACATTCTATTGCATTTATTTGTTTGATTGTAGTATCAGAGTCTCAAACGCACAGACTTATAAAAACAAAGCTGTGCGTTTTTTTATTTTACATTTTTAAATAACAGAATTTATGCGCCCCACTGATCCCAAAAGCTTAAACGATTTCCAGCAGACTGCAAATGCCTACGAACCACCCAAAATCGAAATTCTGGAAATTTCCGTCGAAAAAGGTTTTGCCGACTCAACAGGTACAGATCCTTGGGGTACTGGTAGTTCATGGTAGTAATCCTAACGGCAGTTCTAATCCTAAATTCATCATTTTAAACTTTAATGTCATGAAATTCAAAGCAATAATATCTATTCTTCTGTTCTCCCTACTGACAACCACCTGCAAAAAGGAGACTAACCCGGAAGCTGCTCCTCAAACGGGCAGAAAAATTTCGGTCATCGGACAGGATGAATCCGCAGGTTTGAAATCAACAACCTTGAGTGAGCTAAATGTTATTAATTGGACTGCTGGTGATCAGATTGGCCTTTATTGCGATCAGGCTGGCGGCCACAGTACAAACGAACCATATACCGCCTTTAAAAGCGGGCCAACTTCTGCTTTTACAGGTGCGATGACCTGGGGCACTTTGGGCTCCATACATTCTTTTTATGCCTATTATCCTTATACGCCAAACGTAGGTGGTTCCCCAGCACCAAGTACAGGTGTCCCGATTTCTTTATCAGCGACTCAAACACAATCCGGCTACACCAGTACCCACATAGGAGCACTTGATTTTACCGTGGCAAGAGCATCGGCGACACCAGTGGTCTCAGGTTTAGTAGATGTCAACCTGAATTTCAACCATGTCTTCACTTTGCTGGAGTTTAATCTTAAATTAGCTTCCGGTTCTTCCACAAATTTATCAAGTATTGAACTCTACTCAACTGATGTCAATCTTTCATTAAATTCAACTACAATTGATCTGACACAGGCTACTCCCTCAGGAGATATCAGCTATACGTTGGCAAGTTCTGCTGGGACAAAGAAAGTCACCCTGACTATTGACGGGGTTGCGGAACTTACAACAGGAACCGCTATTTCTGCTTATATGATGATCTTGCCAGGGAATCAAGTTGGATCAACTTCTAGCGATATGACCATTAAAGTTACTTCAGTAGCAGGTGTAGCTTTTGTCGTTAAAACGGGAATTAATTTTGTCAGAGGCAAACGTTATACAATTGATTTAACTGCGCTCACTCTTGCGCCGATCATAGATGCAGATGGGAATTCTTACAATACTGTCACCATTGGCACCCAAACCTGGATGAAAGAAAACCTTAAAACCACCAAATACAAAAATGGTACCGCAATAACAAATGTAATAGGTAATACAGCATGGGCAGCACTTACAACAGAAGCATATTGCTGGTACAATAGTGGTACTGAAGCATCTCCCGTATATATCGATACATACGGCGCATTATACAACTGGTATGCAGTTGCAGATAGCAGAGGGCTCTGTCCTACCGGCTGGCATATGCCAAGCGATGCAGATTGGACCAAACTCACAACCTATTTGGGAGGTGAAAGTGTAGCCGGCGGAAAATTAAAAGAAACCCTGTTAACCCATTGGTCGACTCCTAACACTGGCGCAACAAACGAAACCGGTTTTACAGCCCTTCCGGGAGGCAACCGAACCTACTTCGATGGTAAGTTCATCAGTGTAGGCGACTACGGCAACTGGTGGAGCAGTGCGCAAAGCACTACGTATAACGCGTGGGGCCGCGTACTCAGCTATAACCGCGCCAGTGTCTTCCGCTTCGACTACGACAAGAAGTGCGGCTTTTCTGTCAGGTGCGTGCGGGATTAGGTTATTTGATTATTTAAAAATCTATTGGATTACTTTTACTTTTTCTTAGATTTGTTTGGCTCCAATGCTGGTCAGGTCTATGGGACTCGCTATTTACCTGTAAAATCAAATGTTTTAGATATGAAAATAATCCCAGGATATACACTTCGCGAAATTGCCGGAGAAAAGATGATCCTGATGAAGGGATCGGCTAACCTTGATCTTACCAAAGTGGTGATGCTCAACAGCAGTGCCGAACTGCTCTGGACTGCCTTTCAGGACCGGGATTTCATGAAATCTGAGGCTGCAGATCTGTTGGCCACAAATTACGGCATCGATCAAATTCAGGCTGTTGCCGATGCCGAAGCATGGATATCAGCTATGATGAAAGCCGGATTGATTGAGCCATAAAGAAAACTGAACATAATTGAATACCTGATGCAGCTTACACCCGAACAGCAAATTCTTTTCAACCTTGTAAAAATCTCCCTTTGGCCCGGTCAGGACGAAGAGGTTCTCCTGTCGGGAATCACACAGATAAATTGGGAGAAAATTATCTCTTTTGCCTCCCGGCAAGGGGTATTGGGCGTGTCGTTGGATGGGTATTCAGGTGGCAAGAAATTTACGGATCAATTACCGGCTCTTAAGAAAGACCAGCAAATAAGATGGGAATTAAGCTTAAAATCCCAGGAGGCAAGAAACAAAAGGCAAAGAGAGGCGATCAAAGAGCTGGTAGCACTTTTCAAGGAAAATGGGATGGAAATGCTGCTGCTAAAAGGCATCGGACTGAGTGAAAACTATCCCATTCCCTCGCACAGGGAGTGCGGCGACATCGACATCTATCTCTATGGCGATCATGAAAAAGGGAATCAGATCATGGAGGCTTTGGGCATCGTGGTAGACAAACAGGGATCCAAGCATGATAACTTCTTCTTCAAAGGGATTCCGGTAGAGAACCACAAAACCTTTCTGGACCTTACATCCGGCAAGATAAATCAGCGACTCGAAGAACATCTGCACAAAATTCTTACGGAGCAGGGTTTTGATACCATTAGAATAGACGATACTGAGGTGCGCATTCCAACACCCGACTTTACCGCCATTTTTCTTACACGGCACGACATTACCCACTTTGTATCCTCAGGACTGGTGCTGAGGTATCTCTGTGATCTTGGACTTTTCTTTACCAGAAATGCCTCCTCCATCAACTTCAGCCAATTTTTCAATATCCTGGAAGAGACGTCGCAGCTGAATTTGTTCAGTGCATTCATGAACCTGGCCCAGAAATATTTGGGAATGCCGGTCAATTCATTCCCGGCCTTACCCTGTGACAAGAACCTGTCAAACAGGATCCTTCAGGATACGATCAATATCCCCAAAAAAATTCCCCCGGAAGATCTGGCGAAATGGTGGATTGTCAGGCGCAAAGTGGTGGGAGCATTTCACCTGTTCCGAACGAAATGGAAATACGATCTGATGGACAAGGGGTTTTTCTACCGTCGGCTATCATTTTCAGTTCTAAGAGCTTTTAAATAGAAATTACCTTTGATAACAAAACAAACCTACTGCATCGCCGGTCACCGGATCGACATTTTTTCTGCCCAACCCAATGAGCTGCAAAAAATGCTGGTTGGGTTTTCCCCCTTTCTTACCAGGAATGTAGTGGACGAAACGGTCGAACCGCTTGTGCAATTTTTTATCCTCGGTGTTGACATTGAACCGGGAAGTGATTCCCGCGAAATAGAACCAACCCTCATCCATTCCTTTGACATCGAAGAAGGGAAATGCACCCTGACTGGAAATGGAGGAAAATACTGCTTTTCCATTGCGGAACCCCGGAATGTTGAACCGGAAAATTGCCAAAATTGCCCTGTTTCAGTAACCCTGGAAATGGAAATTGGCTCTAATTCAATGACATTCACCTTCGACGCCAGAAAACCCCTTCACCCGGGTCATTTGAAGTTCTCGCTCTGGATGGCAATGGCCTTTGCCGGAATACCAAAACAGACGGCGGCTCTGCACGCATCTGTCATCGTGTACAACGACCAGGCCATCCTCTTTCTGGGGGAATCCGGCACAGGAAAAAGTACCCATACAGCGCTCTGGCTAAAGCACATTCCCGGATGCAGCCTTTTGAATGACGACAGTCCGGTGATCCGGATTGAATTGAATGAAAAGATGGAACAAACGCCTTTCGTTTACGGATCGCCCTGGAGCGGAAAAGGGAGATGCTACCTCAACCAACGGCATCCCGTGGCCGCCATTGTCAGGCTTGAGCAGCACAAAACCAATCATCTGACCAGACTCAATAAACTGGGGGCATTTGGTGCACTTCTTCCCTCTTTTCCCCCGGCATTTCTCCATGATGACTATTTTGAAGGACACATCTGCAACATCATTTCGACGGTAGTGAAAACAACCCCGGTTTACACTCTTCAATGTCTGCCTGACAAATCGGCCGCAGAGCTGGTGAAAACCACCATTTTTCAATAACTGGTCATGAAAACAAAAATTATCCCCAATTCAGCTGCACTGACGATCATCGAAGAGCACATCCATGCCGGAATGTCTGTCAAACTAACGGTGCGTGGCAACAGCATGAGTCCGCTGCTGCTGGACGGAATCGATTCTGTCATGCTGCACCCTTGCATTGCGAATGAACTAAAGCCGCAAGAGATCATCCTCTTCAGGTACAAAGGGGGTTTCATGCTGCACCGGATTATCCAAATTAAGCTCTCTGCCGGAGAGGATCAGGTTAGCTCCATTACCACCAAAGGCGATGCCATGCTCCATACCGAGACCATTACCTCAGAGGATATAGAAAAGAGGAACGGAGAGAGCTTTAACCCATTTTTCAGTGTTTCCATCAAAAATAAGGAAAAATTGTTATTTCGGGGTTTTTAAGTAAAATGTTGCATTTTTGTAAAAAAGATGATTATGACTACAATTGAGATGAAAAATCAGGTAATTGGGAAAATAAAACAATTGACTGATAACGAATTATTAATGGATGTTTATAAACTTCTTGATGATAGTCTTATGGATTCAGAGATTTATAGGCTGTCTGATAATCAAAAGGTTGCAATAGATACAGCAATAAACCAAATAAACAATGGGGATTTCTTGACAAGTGAACAAGCCAATAAAGAAATCAACGAATGGTTAAACAAATAATTTGGTCAAGACTTGCCCATTTAAATAGATATCAAATACTTGATTATTGGATTAATCGAAACAAATCAATTGTTTATAGCAAAAAACTTAATCAAATATTTGAAGATACCGCAGACTTCCTTAGTAAGCACCCCAAGATTGGTAAGGAAACTGATGTGCTGAATGTTAGGGAGTGAATTTTGATTCGATAGTGTTATACAGGGAAGGTTTGTTTTGGCGTGCTTACGAACGGTCGGCATATAACTTTGTCAAGCATATTAAAGCTTTCCCGCTCCCCCTCGTTTGCAACGAGGGGGCCGTAGTTGGTCGTCTGAGACGATTTCATGCACATGGGTTTACAGACAAAGGCGTTATTATTTAATCCGGAATTGATTATATCGTTTCAAACGAGGGGGAGCCGGAGCTTGTCGAAGGGTTGTTACTTAATCCTCTTACCGGGGTTTAATAGCCAATTATCGAACTCTTTCCACTTGCAAAAAGAAGACTTCCCTTTTTGCTTTCTATCAATATATTGACAGTATGCACTTTGTATTTCAAATTGTCAGTTTTAAAAATATTTAATGACTATTTCAAAAATTCTATTGAATTTTTTTTACTATTTCATAAATTTGCAGTATCTGAGTCTTTAACGTACATACATACGGCCTAAACTAAGCTGTTCATTTTTATCATTTTACATATTTAAATAACAATATTTATGCACCCCACTGATCCCAAAAGCTTCAATGATTTAAAGCAGGCTGTAAATGCCTACGAACCTCCCAAAATTGAAATCCTGGAAATAACTGTCGAAAAGGGTTTTGCCGACTCAACCACCGACTGGGGCAACCAAACTTGGTAGTGCAAAAGTGAACAGTGAAGAAAGAAAAACGAACAATGAAATTACAAACAATGAAAACAATCAGATTTACAGTATTATCGATATTATTTGGTTTATTGGTACTGGCATCCGCCTGCAAAAAGGAGACCAACCCAGTAGCTGCTACTCAAACCGGCAGCAAAATCCTGGTAACCGGGCAGGATGCCGGGACAGGTCTTAAATCCACCCTGAGCGGACAAACAACCGAATGGAAAACCGGCGACCAGGTGGGAGTCTACTCTACTCAGGCGCACACGATCGGTGGAATCGCAATTGCCAATGTTCCGTTAACGGCTCAAACGGCCGCCGCTTCTTCAGCTTTTACCGGAGATATGTACTGGGGAACTGGCGAACATACATTTTATGCCTATTACCCTTATACGCCAGACGTGGTTAGTGGTTCCCCAGCACCAAGTACAACTGTACCGGTATCGCTGGCAACAGCACAAATCCAGCTTGAAGCTAACAGCAGCACCCATATCGGTGCCCTTGATTTTATGGTAGCAACACCTAAAACAGCAACGCCTGCCGGGTCAGGCTTAGTAGGCAGCGGAGTAAACCTAAGTTACAACCATCTCTTTACCATTTTGGAGTTCCAGATCAAAGGTACAGGCGATCTAAAAGCTGTTAAACTATCAGGAAATAGCACTCTTGCATTTAGCGGAGGCACCATTAACCTTAACCAAACACCTGCAACGGGTGCCCCTTATACCATTGCCAACCAGACAGGAACAAAAGAGGTTGTAGTAACGCTGACCAGTCTGGCCACACTTAATGCCACCAATGCCACTACAGTTTACATGGTCATCAACCCGGGCACACAGGCGGGTAATTGCCTGATTGGAATCTCTACGGATGGTACTACATGGAAATACATAAGTAAAATGGCCCTTGCCGGCGGCTTTCTGCGAGGCAATAAATACGTGGTTACAGTAAATGCAGATAATGCAACTCTTGTAGATGTAGTAGTCGGGGGAGCCGGTAAGGTTTGGATGGACCGTAACTTAGGTGCCACACAGGTAGCAACTGCCAGTGATGATTACCTTGCTTATGGTGATTTATACCAATGGGGAAGAGGCACTGATGGACACCAAGAGAGAACATCAGGCACAACCAGCACTTTATCAAGCTCAGATGTACCAGTGTCACCGGATAACGCAAAATTTATTTTGGCACCCAATACCCCTTATGATTGGCGCAACCCACGAGAAGGCATTTTATGGCAGGGAACAACCGGCATCAACAACCCATGCCCGAGCGGTTTTAGAATACCTACCGAGGGTGAATTAACTGCAGAAAAGACATCTTGGGTTACACAAAACTCAGAAGGGGCTTTTGGCTCGCCACTTAAACTCCCCATGGCAGGCAACCGCAACTACGGCGTTGGTTCGCTCAGCAGTGTTGGTTCCTACGGCTACTACTGGTCGAGTACCGTAGATGGCATTAAATCGCGCAGCCTGGACTTCTACAGTAGCGGTGCCTATATGTGGAGCCCCATCCGGGCAGCCGGCTTTTCTGTTCGCTGCATTAAGGATTAGTCACTTCTGTCACTTTGGTCACTTCTGACACTTAAATCTTGCCATCCCGCCTTCTTCGGGCGGGTGGTAAGATTTTAAATACCGCCTGAGGCGGCCGATTTTTTTAAAAAATGAAGAAAGTAGAAAGTTTGTAAAGCTCCCACTTTACAAACTTTCTACTTTCTTCATTTTCAACTTTACAAACTTATGAATATCAAAGAAAAAATAGCGTTAAGCAAACAGGTTAATAGCCTCACACTGCACCGGGAGGGGATATTTTATAAGTGCTACAATGAAGATGCTATGGTATTTGTAAAGCAGATAAAGCCTTACAAGGTGTTATCTAAATTTATTAAAAGTGCTGGCGAAGAGGTATTGAGTATTGGCTTTCCGGTAAGTGAGTTGGAAAAAGGCAGTATTACAACTGAGCTAAAAATTCAGAAGGAGTTAAAATAGGAATGTTTTTAAAAGGATTTAATATCAGTAGGTCATTGTCTCCGGTAATGATGGATTTAGCCTTTGCAGATATGGCAAGGGAAAGGAATTTGTCATCTTTAACATTCGTATCAAACACAAAAAAATTATTCTTTTTCATTCAGAATCTCGAGCAGTTTTTCGGGTGTAAGACCGTTGGCTTGCGCAATTTTTCCGGCAGTCTGCATTATTTCCAAAAGTTCTTCACGGGCATCTGCTTTTTTAACAAATATGCTTTTAAGCCAGCTATTTACGATATAGTCCACTTTTTTGCGCTCTTCTACCGTGGCATTCAGGTAAGCGCTGGCTATTTCAGGCTTCAGTGATATTGTAACTTGTTTCATCTGCTTTTTTTACAAAAATACAAAATAGCAACATTCAAATGGGCCAAAAGTTTAAATTTCGTAATACGAAAGTCATGAGTCTGTCGAAATGCGCCTTCCTGCTCTTGCTTGCGTTCCTGTTTTTCACGTTATCCGGCTCCCCCCCATTGTAGCAGGTAAAACCTTGTTGTTTTTGGCTGAAATCCAAGCATGTATTCCAGCCATTACATTCCAAGCCCTTATCCGCACCAGCGGGGGTGACTTAGTCTGTATTTTTAAAATCCAATTTCCTTAATAATTTGTTTTATTTCAGAATCAGGAATATTTTCCTTTTCGCTTTTATCAAAAAGGGTAACCAAAAATATCATTCTGTCAGTTATTTTTAAAATCACAGAATAGGTTATTACTCTAACCCCACCACTCTTACCTTTATTTTTAGATTTTACGGCTACTCTTACCTTTCGGATATTTCCGCCTAAATCGATCCCGATATTCGTGTTTCCGAGTAATTCCTTTTCAAAGATTTCCAGGTCATTAGGCAACGAGTTGTATTTTTTCTTTAATCGTTTAAACTCCTTGTCAAAAGTCGGGGTGGTAATTATTTCAAACTTCATCCAGGAGTTGTCTGAGCGTTTTTCCCTTTTCCTTTCCAGCAACAATTTCCTTTACATCCTTAAGCCCAGCTTCAATACTCTTATGGGTCCGGTTATCAGTGGATTTTACAACCTCCACACTTTCAACGATGTTTAGGTTTTTCAACAATTGCTTTAAAAATGGTATTGATTCTTTATTTTTTGGTCTAACAACAAGAGCATCCATGACAATAAGTTTTTACAAATATAGGAAAAAGGATTATTAATTTTACTTCTACCTCGCTAATCGTGGGTGCTATTGGAGCAACAAAAACAGAGCAGTTAGAAAAACAAGTTGTTTTTTTTGTTTAGTTTGAGGGCGAATTTCCCACCATTTTGTATCTTTAAGAGTTGACAGCTTGGTGAGTTGGAATTTTAAACATATGGTGAATTTTTGCCGCCCCCCCTCGTTTGAAACGCGGGGGCCGTAGTTGGTCGCCTGAGACGATTTCATGCACATGGGTTTACAGACAAAGGCGTTATTATTTAATCCGGAATTGACTATATCGTTTCAAACGAGGGGGAGCCGGAGCTATTACATAACGGCACAAATCTTACGCACCTCGGCAAGGCGTTGTGACAGAGTCTTGTCTTGTTTGGCGGTTTGAATGTTGTAACTCACTTGCATTCGCAGCAACAAATCGGAGCTGACACCAAGAGCAGCCTCCATAAGTATAATTCACGCAAATACTTTTTTTCAAATTCAACCTCCATGACCGTTTATTTGTTCAGGGCAAAGGTGGGCCTTAATTCCGCATTTTCTAACACTTTCATAGCAACAACATCAATCTTAGAAACCAACGCCGGTGGTTGAAGAAAGTATTATACTCGGCGGAGTTTACACCGCAAGGCGGGGCCTCGATTCGGGTTCCTCTGGTTTCGTTTTTCTAAATTGTTTCATGTTGCAATTAATTTAAATCGTAACTTTGCAAAAGATAAAAATTCATAAATCTGCATTATGGAAATACTAATTGTACATCCTGACAGCAAAGAAAAGTTAACTACCCTGAAAGCTATTATGAAAGCTTTGAAAATTTCTTATAGAGAAGAAAAATCGATTTATAACACTGAATTTGTTGTTAAAGTTCTTCAGGGAGATGAAGATATTAAAGCAGGACGCACTAAAAAAATATCGCTCGACGATATATGTAAATTCATTAAAAGGGCATTATGATCAAACAATAAATGGATAAAGCAGAAGCAGAAAAACACATCGGGGAAATATAAATCATAAGGATTATGAAAAACATTGAGATGACGGCTGTTTTCGAACCATGCGATGAGGGAGGGTTTATTGCTTACGTTCAGGAAATATCGGGCATAAATACTCAGGGGGAAACCCTTGAAGAAGCAAAGGAAAACCTTGCAGATGCCGTGAATCTTGTATTTGAGGAGATGAGGGCTACAACCAGGAAGGGCAGGGCTAATAAGATGATTACCCAAACCATGTCGTTCAGCTTCTGATGAAGAGAAACAAGCTGGTCAAATACCCGCTCCCCCTCGTTTGAAACGCGGGGGCCGTAGTTGGTCGTCTGAGACGATTTCATGCACATAGGTTTACTGACAAAGGCGTTATTATTTAATCCGGAATTGATTATATCGTTTCAAACGAGGGGGAGCCGGAGCTTGTCGAAGGGTTGTTACTTAATCCTCTTACCGGGGTTTAATA
>Ga0209430_1000282_pt1 | contig 57706 bp, 43 predicted proteins | sample BarGraIncub1133A_FD_184504 | JGI IMG/M metagenome (GOLD analysis project Ga0209430, IMG submission 184504) | Arctic peat soil microbial communities from Barrow, Alaska - Barrow Graham LP Incubations 11-33A (SPAdes) (version 2) | ecosystem: Environmental > Terrestrial > Soil > Wetlands > Peat... | reverse complement strand
ATCTACCTCCGGACCACTCGGACAAGGTCATGCCATGGCGATTGGAGCTGCCATCACAGAACGCTTTATGGTGGCTCGTTTTGGAGAGTGGATGGCTCATAAAACCTTTACATTTATATCTGACGGAGGCGTGCAGGAGGAGATTTCACAGGGGGCCGGTCGACTGGCTGGTCATCTTGGGTTAAATAATCTGATCATGTTCTATGATTCAAACGATATACAGCTGTCCACTGAGACAAAATCAGTTACCTCAGAAAATACTGCTGCCAAATACAAGGCATGGAACTGGAATGTATTGGAAATCAATGGTAATGATGCAGAGGCAATTCGATCAGCTTTAAAGACTGCCTTGAAGGAGAAAAGTCGTCCATCGCTGATTATTGGCAAGACCATCATGGGCAAAGGGGCTGTCAAAGAGGATGGTTCAAATTTTGAACGTCAATGCTCTACTCACGGTCAACCGTTGTCACAGGCGGGTGCCTCATTTAAGAAAACGATCCGGAATCTGGGCGGTGATCCTGAAAATCCTTTTGTTATCTTCCCGGAAGTGGCTGATCTTTATGAAAATAGAAAAGAATACTTGTCGAAATGGGCAGATGAGAAGAATTTGGAAGAAGATCAATGGGCCGCGGCTCATCCGGAGTTGGAAGAAAAACTGGAGAGGTTCCTTTCAGGTGAGGCACCGGATTTTGACTACTCCACGATTGTTCAGAAACCTGGCGCAGCGACAAGAAATGCTTCAGCTACTGTCTTAGCTGCCTATGCCAAGGGCGTCGAAAACATGATCGTCTCTTCTGCCGACCTTTCCAATTCAGATAAAACGGATGGTTTTCTTAACAATAGCCATGCCTTTACCAAAGGCGATTTCTCAGGTGCATTCCTTCAGGCCGGAGTGAGCGAGCTTACCATGGCTTGCGTGATGAACGGAATGGCGCTGCATGGTGGTGTTATCCCTGTTTGCGGGACATTCTTCGTCTTTTCTGATTATATGAAGCCTGCTTTGCGTATGTCTGCCCTGATGCAGCTTCCTGTTAAGTTCGTGTGGACCCACGACGCTTTCAGGGTAGGAGAAGATGGACCAACACACCAACCTGTTGAGCATGAAGCACAACTAAGGTTGATGGAGCAGCTCAAGAATCATCACGGAGATAATTCTGTGCTGGTTTTAAGACCGGCTGATGCCAGTGAAACAACGGTTGCATGGCAGTTGGCATTGAAAAATACTACCACCCCAACCGCACTCATATTTTCACGCCAGAATATAAAAGATCTTCCGGCTGCTACCAACAGACAGGAAGAGGCAAAACAGCTGTCCAAGGGTGCGTATATAGTTGAAGATTGCGAAAATCCTAATGTAATACTGGTAGCTTCCGGCTCAGAAGTTGCTACACTCATTGAGGGTGCCGGTTTGCTGAGAGGACGTGATGGTAAAAAGGTAAGGGTGGTTTCTGCACCCTCAGAAGGTCTTTTCAGGGAACAGGACAAAGCCTACCAGCAAAAAGTATTGACTCCAGGCGTGCCAAAATTTGGCCTGACTGCTGGATTGCCATCCACCCTGCGTGGTTTGGTCGGCGATGCAGGGGCAGTGTGGGGATTGAACTCCTTTGGTTTCTCTGCTCCATATCAAGTGCTTGACGAACAGCTCGGATTCACTGCTGAAAACGTCTATAAACAGGTAAATATTCTGTTGAATTGTTAGCTTTTCTTAAATAGGAATCCGACTTTTGAAATATTTTCGATGACAATGGCCGGATCGTCCTGAATGTACTTTCTGAGCTTTGAAATATAGACATCCAGACTTCTGCCGGAGAAATAATCACTGTTTCCCCAGATTTTGTTGAATATTTCTTCCTGTACCATTTGTCGAATGAATTATATTTTTCGTTAATTTTGAACCAAATAAATAATAAAATTGATTCACTTATAATAAAATTGATTCATTATGAAAAAGTTAGCCCTTGTTTTGACTTTTGTATTTGGTGTAGCCATGATTGCGCCTGCATTCGCAAAAGACCCTGCAAAGAAAGAAGTTAAGAAGGAATGTACCATGACTTGTGCCAAAGATGGCAAAGCTGCCTGCTGTGCTGCAGCTGGGAAAAATGGTAACGCCCCTTGTCCAAAAGCAGAAGCCGCTGCAAAAGCCGCTGCAAAAACAATCAAAAAATAATTTACCATCAGGTATACAATAAAAAAGGAGGCCGCAAGCCTCTTTTTTTATTGTATAAAACTGAATTTAAACAGGATATGATCCTTCGAATGATTCGTGAATAATTGCCGGATAGTGTCTAAATGGGATCCTGCGACTGCAATTGATTGTACCGGATCAGATTTTTGGCCATTCCGTTAAAGATGAAAAGATGAAACGGAAGTTCGGCATACCAGTACAGCCTTCCGGCTACTCCAACCGGACGGAAGGTGGCAGTTTGCTGAAGATAAGGTTTCTTGCTTTTCTGTATGATTTTGAACTCCAGCCAGGCTTCTCCGGGTACTTTCATCTCCGCGTACAAGAGAAGTCGCCTGTTTTGTTTGTCTGCCACCAAAACACGCCAAAAATCCAGCGTATCACCAGTATGAATCGTATCCGTATTGGTCCTGCCCCTTCTCAATCCAACGCCTCCCCACAATTTATCCAGATGACCTCTGATATCCCAAAGCCAGTTTCCATAATACCATCCTCTTTCCCCGCCGATCGACCACATATTATGAAGTACCTGATCCACACTGGTAGTAATTTCCATTCGTCTGCGGTCTTTGTAACATCCTGCAGAGGGTACTTTCAGATGCTGAAGTAATGAATTGTCTTCATAGCTTGAAACCAGGGAATCCTTCCAGCTCGATACAACATTGTTCTGTTTAATTCGCTGAAAAGCAAGCTTTACGGCTTCCCGGTAGGTGAGAAGGTGAATATTCAAAAGTTGGTCCAGATCATTTTGTTGGGGAATGATCTCTTTCATCATACTATTCACTAGATTCTGAGCCAGCTTGTAGGAAGTAGAGGTGATTAAAAAAAGCCAGTAAGAAGAGAACCTGGGAGCCATGAAGGGAACAGTCAGTATGTACCTTTTCATTCCCCTGACTTCTGCAAACTGAAGAAGCATTTCCTTGTAGCTTAAGATGTCCGGACCGCCGATTTCATAAGTTTTATTGAAAGTTTCTTCTTTTAACAATACTCCTGTCAGATATTCAAGCACGTTTCGGATGGCAATTGGCCGGGTCTTTGTACGGATCCATTTTGGGGCAACCATAACAGGCAGCAGCTCAACTAAATCCCTGATAATCTCGAAAGATGCGCTGCCGGAACCGACAATGATTTCCGTCTTTAGCGAAGTAATAGGTATTCCGCTGGACTTTAAAATATTTTCGAAATTGTTTGTTAGTCCGGGTTTTCTTGAACGCTCGCTGGTTATGTTTCCCAGGTAAATGATTTGTCTGACAGACGTTTGCTTAATTAGCCGGACAAAATTAAGGGCTGAAATCTCTTCCTGCAGTCCGGCGTCATCTGCCTTTCTTCCCATCGAATTAAGAAGAAAATAGGCAGCATCAATATCTTTAATGGGTTCAGAAGAAGTGAACTCATGGAGAAAATCCACTTCAAAGAGCGTGATGTTTGGATGTTTGTAAATTCCGCCGCCAGGAAATCTGTTTTTGTCACGAACACAGCAAATAACCTCATGTCCCAGCTCCAGTAGGACCGGGATTACCCTTTTGCCGATGTATCCGGTTGCACCTGTTAGCAGAATCTTCATTGAATGCGATTTTCCTGGTACAATTATCTAGTTTTTGGCTGCCAATATTTTTTTCAGATTCTTTCTCCTGCGGTTTTTGATCCGAATAATATAATCCATATAATACAAAGCCGGTACGAATAGCAGGGTAAGGAAAGTAGCAAAGCTCAAACCGAAGATGATCGTCCAGGAGAGCGGTCCCCAGAACGCAACATTATCGCCACCAAAATAGATGTGAGGATTGAATGATGAGAACAGCGTTTGGAAGTTGATGTTCATTCCTACAGCCAGAGGTACTAATCCAAGAATGGTGGCTGAAGCAGTTAAAACCACAGGTGTAATCCTTGTTTTTCCAGCCTGAACGATTGCGTTCCGTGTCTTCATTCCACGTTTCTTCATTTCGTCGCAGAACTCGACAATTAATATACCATTCCTTACCACGATTCCACCGAGTGCAACGACTCCTAATCCGGTCATCATGATAACCATATCCATATGGAAGAATATCATCCCCAATAACACGCCAATAATGCTGAAGATTACCTCACTCAAAATGATGATAGACTTACTGACTGAGCCGAACTGGGTAATCAGGATGAAGAATATTAATCCCAACGCGATAATCATTGCCCGCATAAGAAAAGCTGTAGTCTCTGCCTGTTTTTCCTGTTCACCTGTAAGTTTAATTGATGTGCCCGGTTGAATAGGGAAATCCTTGGCTAAGGCTTTGATCTTTGGGACGATATCATTAGGTGAATATCCTGATAAGACATTTGAATAGACTGTTATTACTCTTTTTTGATCCAATCGCTTGATACCTGCATAGGAGCTGGAATAATGAATCTTCGCGACGGTCGAGAGCGGAATTGTTCTGATCTGTCCAGAATTCATATCCCGGTAAGTAATGACCAGGTTAATCAGTGAATTGATATTCTCGCGGGTTATTTTTGAATAGCGCAAGGTGATTGGGAACTCATCTTCATCCTGCTTAAACTTGGATATTTCTTTGCCAAAAAGAGCGGTTCTGAGTTCCATACCGATCTGACCTGTTGAGAGGCCGACCCTTTGTGCTCTGTCACGGTCAATTTCTATTATTATTTCAGGCGAATTGAGTTCAAAATCGGTCTTCAATTCTTCGATGCCTGGGATATTCAGTGAATCCAGGTAATTACGAAATCTGAATGCGTCAGTCACCAGATCATCCATATTTTCGCTGGTAATTTCAATGTTGACAGGCTGACCTGTCGGTGGGCCCATTTTTGATTTTCCAACTGTGATTACCGTTCCAGCAATATCTCCAACGGATTTTCTGATTTTTTCCATGTATTTTGTGGTGGAAATACCGGTCGTCCGGTATTTGCTTTCAATAAAGTTAATGGAAATCTTTCCTTTGTTAAATGGTTTGCCCGCACTGGTAAAACCTTCTTCATCGGCTCCGATGGTGATGTTGGAAATTACAGATTCAACATCCGGATTGTGCTGTCCGATTGCCTCATAGACTCTGCGTTCGGCTATCCTGGTTACACTGTCGGTCACATTTTGATCGGTACCACCGGGCATTTTGATATAAACCATTACGCTGTTAGGATCGCTGTTTGGAAAAAAGAGTACCTGGGGTTTGACTATTGCAGTCAGCATTACCGTGAAGAAAAAGAGGACGATCATGCCAACCAGCATCCAAAGCGGACGGAATCCATACAAGATCCATCGCAACAGGCGTTCGTATGCAGCCATCATTTTTGGCCAGAATGTTTCCTGGAAAGACTTAATCCAATATCGAATCGCATAATGGTAGAGGAAGACCATCAGAATAGTGAATACCAAGAGGTTGGCTATTCCAAATGACTTGAACAAGTAGAAAATAATTGCCAGTCCAAAAATGCCCCACAGTACTTTTTTTGCATTTTTCCATTCGGTTTTCTCGTCTGAATCGAATTCGTGCGCCATAAAAGAAACTGCAAAAACCGGATTGAAGATGTAGGCGACGAACAGGGAGGCAAATAGGGTAATTATCAGTGTAACTGGAAGATAGTGCATGAATTGACCGACAATTCCTGGCCAGAAGGCCAAAGGAAAGAAAGGGGCCAGGGTAGTAAGTGTTCCTGAAAGAATCGGGAGGAAGACTTCACCTGCCGCGAGCTTGGCGGCTACCCTGATATCCGGATTATTCTGATGCATCCGGTGGGTATTCTCAATTACCACGATGGCATCGTCCACAACTATTCCAAGGGCAAAAATGAACGCAAACATGACAATCATGTTCATCGTAAAGCCAATGTTTGGAATGATAAGGTAGGCGATTGCCATGGAGAGAGGCACCGACAGTCCGACAAAGAAGGCATTGGTGAATCCCATGAAGAACATCAAAACGATGGTTACCAGAATGAATCCAATGATAATCGTGTTGTTAAGTTCTTCGAGTGTGTTCCGGGTAAAACGGCTCTGATCGCCAGTGACTGTCATGGTAAGATCGGAAGGTAATTCCTTCCCCTTGACGTCGTCAACAATTACCTTGATCTGATCGGAGGCGTCCAGGAGGTTTGCTCCGCTTTTCTTTATTACGTTGAGGGTGATTACATTCTTGCCATCCAGACGGGCGAAGCTTTCCTGTTCCTTGAAATCGTCCTTTACTTCCGCCAGATCGCTTAATTTGATGTAAGCGCCACCGGATGCATGGACAACAATGTCACGGATGTTCTGAACATTTTCAAACTGACCTTTGAGCCTGACCGAATTCTTGGTTCCGTTTTGGGTAATGGTACCCCCGGAAATCGTCAGATTCTCCCTGGAAACGGCACTTTCGATGTCTGCAAAAGTGACTTTGGCGGCCTGCATCTTAAAAATATCGGCATTGATCTGGATCTCGCGTTCCAGCGCGCCAACGATGTCAACGCGTGTAATTTCCTTCACACCTTCAATTTTATCCTGAACGATCTCGGCAAATTTTTTCAGTTTGTCGAGGTCATAATTACCGGAAATATTGATGTACATGACCGGAAACTCGGCCAGGTTAACGTCCATGATCTGAGGCTGGTCGGGGAGATCACTCGGCAAATCTCTTTTTGCTATATCAACGGCATCTCTTACCCGTTGTTTGGCAGACTCGACTTTTATGCTCGGATCAAACTCGACAATGATAGAGGAGAAATCCTGAACAGAATTACTGGTGATTTTTACTACATCGGCAATGGATTTCAATTGTTTTTCTATCGGACGTGTAATCAGGTTTTCAATGTCAACTGGTGAGGTGCCAGGGTATGGTGAATTGACAATGATATAGGGTATTACGACTTCAGGGAATTGTTCCTTTGGAATCTGGTAATAGTTTAGCAATCCCAAAATGGAGATAATAAAAGCAAGCACATAAACACTCGTCTTGTTATCAACAGCCCAACTGGTTGCAAAAAATTCTTTGATAAAAAATTTATCTTTTGACATAATATAGTTTTTTGTCTATTAGAAAATGACAGGTGATCCTTCTTTCAGATTCTGAAATCCCGCAGTAATCACCTGATCACCAGCACTCAATCCAGAGATGATCTCTGTTTCGCCATTATAATCCATTCCTGTGGTTATTTTTTTGCGGACGGCGGTATTTTTATCTCCGTCTTTTGCTACCAAATAGACAAATTTGCCATCCTGGTTACTTTGGATAATATTTACTGGCAAAATGAGCGTGGATTCATTGGAATAATCTTTAATCTTAATATAAGCAATCATGTTGGCACGAAGTTCTACCCCTTTTGGGGAAATCCTGCATTCAACTTTGAAAGTACGATTGGTGGGATCAATGAAACGGCTTGTAAAACTTAATTTTGTCTCAATTTCCTGTCCGAGATCGGGGAAACGAACGAAGACCTGGTTCCCGTTTTTGATTCGTGAAGCGAAATTTTCTGAAATATCAGCCGTAATCTTCGCAGAAGACATGTTGATCACGCGGATGGCCGAAGTAGGAAGTCCCGGTGAAGCAAGTTGACCAACTTTTAGTGGAACGTTTTCGACAGAACCGCTGATGGGAGATATGATGCTGGCCATGGATATTTGTTCCTGAAGGGTCTTTATGCGTCTTTCGAGTGATTCTTTGCCGCTTTTTGCCTGAAGAAACTGCACCTCGCTGCCAATTTTCTTATCCCAGAGGTTCTTTTGTTTTTCAAAGATGATGTTGGCCATATCCAGCTGGGTTCTGACCTCTTCGACTGATTGTTTCAGCACCTGGGCATCCAGCGTTGCAAGGATATCTCCTTTTTTGACATTCGAGCCCTCCTTAACGAAGACATTCGTTACGACTCCGGCCACTTGCGGACTAACGGATACATTCTGGTCACCATCTACCAATCCCTGAATTTCAACGAAGTGATTAAATTGTGAAGTTGCTAATTTCTGAACCTTTACAGGTACAGCTTTTTCAGTTTTTTGCTGATTAGGATTAATTTCAGCTTCGAGTTTGGTAATTTTCGTATTCAGGATTTCGCGTTCAGACTTGAGTTTTTCCACCTGGGATTTTTTGTCACCGTTTTGTGAGCAGGCGACTAGCGTGGCTAAAATTACCAGCGTAAGAAGTAAATTTTTCATATTATTTATTGTTTATTAATTTCCTGATTGATGTTGAATATTTTTTCAAGTTTTGATTTGGCAGTTGCCAGGTCGTATATGCTTTGATAATAGTTTGTTAGGCTTGTGAGATATTGGTTTTGAGTATTTGTCAGATCCATACTTGTTGAGACTCCGTTTTTGTATTTCTCCAATGTTCGCTGGTATATCTGATCTGAAAGCGAAAGGCTCTTCTTTTGAATTTCAAATTTTTCATATTTGAGTTTCAAATCTGTCTGAGTCTGATCGGCTTGTAACATCAGATTGTTAAATACCAGTTTCTTTGTATTGTTCATTTTTTCAATGGCCAGTTTCTTTTGGGAAACAGAAGCCATCCTTTGACCACTGCTGAAAATCGGGAAGCTCAGATTGATCCCGAGGAGATCCTTCATTGCAAAATCGAATGACGGCTTTTTAGCTTTTTCTGTGTGGTTCCAAAATCCTGAAATAATAGGTAAATATGCAGCAAGCGCATTTTGATATTCCAATTTTGAAAGTGCAGATGCCGTATTTATCATTCGGTAATCGATATTTTTTTCTATGTTAAAAGATTGGCTCATCAGTGGTGTGAATGTGACTGGCAGAGGGCTGTTGGCTTCAAGTGTCTCTGTGAGTTTAACATTGACATTGATATCGAGGCCGAGGATGATTCTGAAAAGCCTGTAACCAATATCAAGGTTACTTTCGACCTGATTAATAGCATTCATCAGGTTATTGGTAGTCAGTTCGAGCTGGTCAACATCGGTCTTTTCAACAAAACCCTGTTTGTTCATTTCGGTGATTTCGTAAGCTGTTTTCTTTACGTTATCCAGACTCTTTTGAAGATTTTTCAGACTCTCTTCTCCTACCAGAATCACGTAATAGGTATTAATGACAGATTCATTGACATCCAGGATCGTCTTTTCCGTATTCTCGCTCGTTTGTTGGTATAGCGTTTTTATTGCTTTTAATCCTACCAGATAAGAGCCGTTGAAAATCAACTGGGAAGCAGTGAAGTCGAAAGTTACATTGTTTTTAACCCCCAATTCGATCGCTGGTGTTCCGGGTCCCAAGGTGCCAGGAGGGAGAGAAGGAACTACCGGAAGATATTGATAGGTACCTTTAGAGTCGATATGAGGTAGCCCGATAGCTGTTGTCTCCCATATTTTCTTTCTGGCAATTTCCATATCAATAGTAGAATTCCTGATGTTGGCATTGTTTTCCAGTGCAATTCGCCTGGCTTCCGGAAGCGAAATTCGCATTGTATCCTGAGCCTCACTTTTCATGTTAGTAAAAAGGAATAAGGATATGGCCATTAATAATATGTAACGATTTGATAATGACATAGATGTTACTTTTTTATGGTTTTTATATACTCAATTATTTCATTTTTCTTAGACTCGAAGAAAGCCAGACCGGCTGGAGTAGAGATGGCCCTGATATGATTTTCGAATAACACTTCAAATAGTTGAAGAAAGTTGATATCAAGCGTTTTACAAATGTCAGAGTCATGAAGCTCGATAAAACTATTGAGATAAATGGTGGCAACTAAATCCACATTGATATCATCCCTGTAGATCTTTTCGGCTATACCCTGACGTATGTTGATCTTCATTCCTTCGAAAACGAAGACGCGTTTCTTCTCAACATAGGATTCAAAGATTTGAGGATAGTATTTTTCCATCTCGAAACGAATCATTGGATTGATCTTTTTTATCTCTTCATGTATCAATTGACTGATTTTTAGGAGTTTTTCTATTGCATTAATTGGGTGTTTTCCAATTGCCTCGCTAATTTGTTCTAATCTGATTTCCTCATTGAGGAATACTTTTTCAACCAGTTCTTCCTTGTTCTTTACAAACGTGTAGAGCGTTTTCTTAGAGATGCCCAGACTCCGACTCAACTCATCCATGTTGAGGTTTTTCAGACCATACTTATAGAAAAGCTCTTTGATTGGTCCAATGAAATCATTAAACCTTTCATTTTGCTCATCTGCTTTTATCATATTTGGCATTTTTTAATTTTAGGTGCAAAGATAGGAAACAATTTACACACAAAACGTTTCTATGTGTTAAGTGTTTCTTAATTCTTATTAAGTATTTTGAAGTTTTTCATGTTTGCAAACAATTTTTCTAAAGATTTATGAAACTATTATCTTTGAAAAAAATATAAATGGTAGAATGGGACGAATAATGGCCATCGATTACGGGAAAAAGAGGGTAGGAGTGGCTGTTACCGATCCTTTACAACTTATTGCGAATCGCCTGGAGACTGTAAATGCTGAACATATCTGGCGGTTTCTGGACAACTATTTTTCAAAGGAAGAGGTTGAGCTTGTTCTGGTTGGATATCCGGTTCAGCTAAATAATCAGCCATCAGAGGCTTTGAGATATATTAATCCGTTTTTACAAAAATTTCAGCAAAAATATTCGAAAGAGATCAGACTTGTTGATGAGAGATTTAGTTCAAAGATGGCCTTTCAATCCATGATAGACGCTGGTTTGCGCAAGACGCAAAGACAGGATAAGGGAACCATCGACGGAATAAGTGCAACCATTCTCCTTCAATCTTTTCTTGAACAAAAAAAGTACAAATAAATTATGATTTTACCTATCACTTTATACGGAGACCCGGTATTGCGAAAAGTTGCCAAAGATATTAATCTTGATGATGAAGGTTTAAGCGAATTGATAGAAAACATGTTCGAAACGATGTACAGTGCCGAAGGCGTTGGACTGGCTGCCCCTCAGATTGGACTACCCATCCGATTGTTCGTTGTAGACTTATCTGTGTTAAGTAAAAAGGAACCTTCCCTGGAAGGATTTAAAAAAGCATTTATTAATGCTAAAATTATTGAGAGGAGTGGCGATGAAGAGCTCATGGAAGAGGGATGTTTAAGTATTCCAGGCATTCATGAGGAAGTTTACCGCCAGGAGCATATAAAAATGCATTACCTTGATATCGAGGGAAATAAATATGAGGATGAGTATTCCGGATACCTGGCAAGAGTCATTCAGCATGAATATGATCATATCGACGGAGTCATGTTTACCGACCATTGCTCGCCCTTGCGAAAGAGGCTGCTGAAACGTAAATTAACAGACATTTCAAAGGGCATTACTTCCGTTACCTACCGGGTGAAGCCTCCCAGAATTTAAACCAGAACAATTTCCTTTTTTGTCAGGAATGCCGTAACTTGATATGAATATCTCATATCATGTCCCGTATTGGTTCCCAACTGGCCAGTGCTCCTTTTATCCGTTTGCTTTTTCCGCTTTGTATTGGAGTTTGTTTTCCGTTTAAGTTAGACTGGATTCTACCTTTTTATGAAGCTGTATGTATCTTATTGATCCTGATTATTCTTCTGACATTCAGAAAGATAGATTTCTATCGGCAACATTTGTGGGGTGTTTTGCTTTTACTGACCATCTTCTTCTTTGGTGTTTTCAGGACCGCTGATCAAATTCGGATTTACCCCAAACTTCCTGATCAACAATATTTTGCACTTCTTGATGATTACCCTGGAGAAAAGGAGAAATCCTGCATGGTGATGGCTCAGCTCGTCGGCGTAGATCAAGAAATTTTGATTTATCTGCCCAAGACCATTGAAGCAAAATCTGGCATACCGGGAGACATCTTAAGTTTCAACGGACAACCTGAATTGATCAAAAATGATGGAAACCCTTTCGAGTTTGATTATCAGGGCTATTTGCACAACAGGAAGATAGGATACCGGATTTTCCTGAAAGAGGGCAGTTTTAACCTTGTAAAAGGAATAAGTCGACAGAATATATTTCATAAAGCCTTGATATTGAGGGCGAAATTAATGGAATACCTGGATCGGACGGGTATCGAAAGTAACAATGTTCATTTGATCGGTTCTATTTCATTTGGTGCAAGAGACGAAGTAGACAAGGAGGTCATTCAATCCTTCACTAATACAGGGGTAATTCATGTATTGGCTGTATCAGGTATGAACGTGGGTCTGATCTTTGTGATTCTCAATCTGATTTTTGGTTTTCTTAAATACGGGAAGGCAGGTAATGTTCTGTACACCCTCATCATACTCATGGGAATATGGACCTATACCCTGATAACAGGAATGTCTGCTTCCATCTTGCGTGCGGCCCTGATGTTCTCATTTTTAATCCTGGGAAAACTTTTTAACCGTGATTCCAATATTTTCAATTCCCTTGCGGTGTCTGCTTTTTTCCTCATTGCCTGGGATCCGGCCATCATCAGAGATGTTGGGTTTCAACTCTCTTATGCGGCAGTGTTGTCGATCGTTGTTATTCATCCATTGATAGTAAAGCAATTGTATTTTAAAAACTGGCTGCTCAGGGAGGTGTGGATTTTGATATCAGTAACGTGTTCAGCACAGCTTGGGACCATTCCTTTCACCCTTCTTTATTTTCATCAGTTCCCGGTCTATTTCTGGCTGGCAAATCTGGTGGTAATTCCTTTGGTTTCAGTGATTCTGTATCTTTCCTTCCTGGTGGTTTTTCTTGCTATGATATCTGTTCATGTGGCTTCGCTGGTTGCTATATTTCTCGACTGGTCGGTAAAAATTGTGCTAATAATGGTAAAGATTGTAGAAAACATGCCTCATGCGGTTCTACGGGGATTATATCCGACTCTTTTTCAGATCACGGTTGTTTTCGCCATGACAGGATTTTTTTTGGTACTTCTCAGGACAAAAAAAGCAGTCTATTTATATGGAGTTGTTATGATTTTGTGCCTTTTTGTATGCTCCATCGGGCTGGATTCCTATCGGCAGATGTCCAGAGCAGAAATTATCTTTTTCAACATTCAGGGTACGAGGGCTCTCGCTTTGACTAGTGGGAGGGAGGCCATCATCCTGTACGACAAATGTGAGAAAGCACAGGTTAAGCTGGGATATTACATGAAGCCCTATTTTGGAGAAAGGAGCATCAGTAAATTTGAAATGTTCCAATTGTCAGATTCATTGCGTATTAATAAGCAGGATCTCCGTGTGGAAGGTGATTTTATTTTCTTTAAAGGGATAAGGCTTTTTATTGAACCATTGGTTGAAAAGAGAACAGGGAGTATTGCTACATCCTTATTGACTGATGCTGTATGGGTAAGAAATCAAAAATCAGCCAATATGGGAAAGGCATCTCCGTATGAGACAAGGTTCATTCTTTTTCGTCCGCAGGATAATTCCGGAAGGGAGGTGGCACAAGGAAGAGGCAATAATTGGATTGAGATGAACAGGTCCGTTCAGATGATCATTCAGCCGGTCAGCGTACGCAGCAATGACGTAAATGTTTGCCGATATTTCAATTAGGGAAGGAGAAGAATTCCTTTGCCCTGTCTGAGAACTTCTGCCTCACCTGAGGTACAGTCGACAATGGTGGAAGGGTGGTTATCTCCGTATCCGCCATCTATCACCAGATCTACCAGATTGCCGTATTTTTCTTCAATCAGTTCGGGATCTGTGATGTATTCAAGGACGACGTCATCGTGGTGCACGGAGGTGGATAATACGGGATTGCCAAGTTCTTTGACGATGGTCCTGATGATATTGTTGTCAGGAATCCGGATACCAATATTCTTCTTGGAGTTTTTAAAGAGTTTAGGAACATTGGAATTTGCCTGAAGCAGAAAGGTAAATGGTCCGGGCAGATTCTTCTTCAATAGCTTGAATATCCCATTAGGGAAAGGCCTGCAATAATTTGAAATCTGACTCAGATCAAACAAGATGAAGGAGAAATCAGCCTTTTCCAGCCTGACATTTTTGATTTTTGCAACCCGCTCTACGGCTTTCGATTTTGTGATATCGCATCCGATTCCGTAAATGGTATCTGTCGGAAAGATAATAACTGCACCGTCTCTCAACATATCAACAATCTTGTCGATCTCCTTTTGGTTTGGATTGTCATTGTAAAGACGAATAAGCATGTAGTAAAAATAGCTATTTTTGCTGTATTTCCCGTTGTAGCTGATCCATGACATGAATATTGAAATCACCCGGACACAAGACGGATCCAATACCCTGTATCTGGCAGATATAGACGAACATTACCATTCTACTTTCGGAGCCATCCAGGAATCGATGCATGTCTTTATCCGCTCAGGATTCGATTTCTGCTCAAAATCTGAGATCAGAATACTTGAAATAGGTCTTGGCACCGGACTCAATTGTTTTCTTACCAAGATGGCCGGAAGGGATTCCGACAAGGCAGTTCAATATTTTGCTGTCGAAAAGTACCCTTTACCGACCGGGATTTTGGAAAATCTTAACTACAGTGAAAATTTTACTCCGGCAGACGCAGAACTCTTTTCTGCCATACATGATTGTCCATGGAATTGTAATGTGCAGATAGACAGTCGATTTATGCTTCATAAAATTGAGGCGGATCTGTTGGACCTGAAATTTCACGATCTGCCTCTATTTGATCTGATCTATTTTGACGCTTTCTCTCCGAAAAAGCAGCCGGAACTCTGGAATCTTTCTATTTTTGAAGCGTTATATCCGAAGATGAGCGATAACGGAATATTGGTTACTTATTGCGCAAAAGGGGCAGTCAGAAGAAGTTTACGGGCTGCAGGTTTCTCGGTAGAGAGAATTCCGGGTCCACCGGGTAAAAGAGAGATGTTAAGAGCAATCAAAACCATCTGAATATTGGGTAAATTACTTAAGATCAAAAGATTTTTAATATGAGGTTGACGAAACATTGGTCATTAATACTTTTGGGTTGTCTGGGGTTACTTCTTCAGACTGCATGCGTCCAAAAGAAAGAATTGAAACAGTACAAAATCACGGGGGGTGCCCAGGGTACTTATTATGCTATAACTTATTACGCTGATAACAATAAAAATCTTCAGCCGGAGGTTGATTCTTTACTCAAGAATGTCGATCGCTCCGTCTCATCCTATTTGCCAACTTCCCTGATTTCCAGGCTGAATAACAATGATTCCACTGCCACGGCCGATCAGATATATGAAACTGTTTTCAAAAAATCGATGGAAGTATCGGCCAAAACGGACGGGGCATTTGATATAACTGTTGGTCCGCTGGTTAATGCCTGGGGTTTTGGGTTCTCCAAAAAAGCTCAGGTTGATCAGGCTATGGTCGATTCATTGCTGCCTTTGGTCGGCTACAGGAAAGTTTCGCTTTCGAAGGGAAAGTTAATCAAATCGGATCCCCGGATAAAAATAGATTTCGATGCCATTGCGCAGGGATATACTTCCGATCTGATAGGTCGGTTTTTTGAGACCAGGGGGATCGATAATTACCTGATCGATGTCGGGGGCGAGGTCTTGGGAAAGGGATTAAAGCCAGACGGAAAAATGTGGAGTGTAGCCATCGAGATGCCGGCCAAAAACTCCATGGACGAACGCAAAATTCAGGCAATCCTTACGCTGAAGGAAAAAGCTATTTCGACTTCAGGAAGTTACCGTAAATATTATGAGGAGAATGGCATCAGGTATTCTCATACGATCGATCCATCAAATGGTTATCCAGTGAAGCACAATTTGTTAAGTGTGTCTGTGCTGGCAGATGATTGTATTACAGCAGATGCTTATGCTACGGCGTTCATGGTAATGGGTTTGGAAAAATCCAAAGATTTTCTTGCAAGGAATGGGGAGCTCGAGGCCTATTTTATCAGTGATGATAAAAATGGAGGTTTCTCTGTTTTTTATACGCTTGGTTTTGATCGTTTGCTAAAGAAAAATTAATAGTTATCTTCGCAACTTTTAGGATAAACATTCAATATTTTATAGACAAAATTATGCAAATCAAAAATGTACTTCTTTCAATGGTCGCCGGATCAATGATACTGGCATCCTGTAACACTTCCAATTCACAACAGATTAAACTGAAGACTATGGCGGATTCTGCTGCTTATGCTATTGGCGTTGATCTTGGAAACAACATCAAGAAAAATCTGCCTGAGGCACCTGGTGGTAAGGAACTTAATTCACAAATCATTTTACAGGCTTTTGCTACTATCATGAAAGGTGATTCTGGCCTTATTTCCTCTTCCAAAGCAGGTGCCATCACGCAGGGTTATTTTGTGAAGGCTCAATCATTAGAAGGAGGAAAAAACAAAGAAGCCGGACAGAAATTTTTAGCTGACAACGGCAAAAGAACAGGTGTTACTACTACAGCCTCTGGTTTGCAGTATGAAGTTATTAAAGCTGGCACTGGTCCCAAACCAACTGCTGATAAAACTGTAAAGGTGCATTACCACGGAACTACCATTGATGGTAAGGTTTTTGACAGTTCTGTTGATCGCGGTGAACCGGTAACTTTTGGTTTAGGCCAGGTGATCAAAGGATGGACAGAAGCATTGCAGCTGATGCCTGTTGGTTCAAAATGGAAAATCTATATCCCTTCTGAACTTGGATATGGTGAGCAGGCTGCAGGTCCGAAAATTAAACCAAATTCAACGCTTATTTTTGAAGTTGAGCTACTCAGCATTGAGCCCACTCCTGCTGCTCCTGCTGCTGCGCCAGCTGGTAAGTAATTGACAAGTTGATTATATAGGGGTTAGAACCTCTGGAACAAAGCCCGGAAAATGGTTGTCACCTGTTCCGGGTTTTGTTCCATAATACTGAATATTATGAGCTTTAAAGTAAAAGGAAGAGTAGTAGATATTTTGCCGTTACAAACAGGAAGCAGTTCGAGGGGAGAATGGAAAAAACTCGATTTTGTGCTCGAGGTTCCGGATGATCAGTTCCCAAAGAAGATTTGTTTCACGCTCTTTAATGACAAGACGGAAATGATCAAAGAGGCCGACAAGAACCGCGAAGTGGAGGTTAGTTTTAGCCTGGAAGGCCGCGAATATAACGGCAAATGGTACCACAATGTCAACGCCTTCCGGATTGACAGAATGGAAAAGGGAGCAGGTGCTTCAGATCAGACAGTACCTCCTCCTTACAATGAAGATGATTATATGCCTGTGAAGGATGGCGAAAATGACGATTTGCCCTTTTAAGCGGATAAATTATTTAATGGGGATCTGACGTTTGAAATCCTGTTCCAGTGAAATGAATGTCTCGGTTCTGGCAATTCCATCAATTGCCTGAAGGTCGGTGTCAATTATCTTCATCAGATGTTTGTTTGTTTTAGTCTGAATCTTAATGAAGATGGCATATTGGCCGGTAGTATGGTGGCACTCAACGACTTCGAGTATATCCTTTAGTTGCTTTAGTACTTTCCTGTCGAAGCTGGTTTTTTCAAGATAGATACCCATGAAAGCAGTTGTATTGTAACCTAATCTTGAAGGACTTACGATAAATTCTGAACCAGTAACAACGCCCACGGAGATTAGCCGCTGTACCCGCTGATGAATGGCAGCTCCTGAAACGCCGCATTCGCGGGCTACTTCCAGAAATGGTACTCTTGCGTTATTTGTGATTAATCTCAATATTTTACGGTCGAGATCATCAATCTGAACTGCTTGTTCTTTAAAATCTTCCTCTAATTCAAGATTATTTTTCTTCACTGTACTTTCATTTTAATATTTCCTACTGAATATTTCAATTTAAAAGAAAATTGATGGTTTTTTGCCAAAACTATAACATTTTACCTCCTTTGGCAAATTAATTTTAATTTTTCTTAGTTACCAGCTGTCTGAAATCGCTTCCTGATGGATTCTGGAAGACCTGCAAATCGAACTCCTTTATAACAGCCAGGAGGTGATCCACAATCTCAGCCTGAATAGTTTCATATAGATCTGCTTGTTGCTCTTTGCTGAATACAATGTATTCGAGGGGTAAACCACGTTCGGTTGATTGTAAAAATCTGACAATTAGCGTCATGTGGTTATGGGTATTAGGGTTGGTCCACAGAAACGCTTCTACATAAGTCTTGAAAACTGCCAGATTAGTGGGTTGAGGGTCTAATTGCCTGGCCCAGTCGGGGAAATGAGGATCAATTTCCAGTTTTTGCTCCATGTATTTCTTAATAATTGGCAGCTGGGAAATCTGGTCTACAAGTTTTTTATCACAAAACCGGATCCCTGTCATATCGATAAATATAGAACGCTGGATGCGCCTTCCTCCTGATTCTTGCATGCCGATCCAGTTGGTAACAGATTCTGAAACAAGCGAATAAGTAGGCAGTGAGGTGATGGTTTTATCCCAGTTCTGGATTTTCACGGTAGTCAGAGAAATATCAACAACAGTACCGTCAACGCTGAATTTTGGGACGGTAATCCAATCTCCTGGCTTAACCATCTTATTGGCAGCCAGCTGAATACTTGCAACAAACCCCAGAATTGGATCCTTAAATACAAACATTAAAACCGCAGCCATTGCACCTAATCCAGCAAAGAGCTTGCCCGGATCCTGGTTGACAATAATGGAAACTAAAATAATAGCAGCAACTGAATAGATTAGGATTTTGACAAGTTGAAGATAACCTTTAATCGGGCGTTCCTGAGAGAAAGGGTAGGTATTATAGATATCCTGCGAAGCACCCAGAAAGCGGGTGAGACTCAAAACGACGGCAAAAGTGATGTAGATTTTTGCGATACCCTTAATAACTTCGGGTAAAGCAACCAGATCTTCTGAACCGAAACCAGCTGATGCATAGATAAAGATAGCGGGAATCAGATGCGCAACAGCGTGGAATACTCTGTGATCAAAAAGCACATCATCCCAAAGCGTTTCCGTATGTCTGGTGAATCTTTCAATGATGGTTAGGAGTATTTTCCTGAAAGGGAAGAAAAGAATGAGTGCAATGAGAGATAATATCAGGAAAGTCCCAATAGCGGCCATGTAAATAGCGACCTTTGGATAGAACTGGGCATTTAACATCTGTTCTCTCAGATAATCATAAAAAACTTGCATGGGGGATTTCTTTTATACTGTACAGAAATAATTAATTTTGATACGGCTGCAAAATTAGTCAATCAGCTGGATTTAAACCAATGGATGAAAACTATTGTTGGCCGGTTCTAAGCTTTTTTTCAACACTGATTCCTGATACATAAATGAAAAAACTTACTATTTTCTTACTTCTGGTGATGCCCGTTCTGCTTGACGCACAAGTCAAATTTGAGAGTTATTTTACTGAAGTAGTGTTTAGATTCGACTATTTACTATCCGGGACCAGCAGCACTGTCAAAGTTACGGAGGTTCAGCAAAAGAAGGAGCCATTCTGGGGGGGCAACAATCAATTCAGGCCAGAAGAAACTGTCCTGGGCAATTATCGCTTCAATGTGAAGGACTTTTCTACAAAAGCCCTGATTTATCAAGAGGGATTTTCACCGCTTTTTCAGGAGTGGCAATCAACGGCAGAGGCAAAAAGGATGGAAAGGGCATTCTACCAGGTACTTCGCTTTCCTTTTCCAAAAAATAAAGTAACCCTGGAAATTGAGTGCCGTAACAGGGAAGGTCAGTTTGAAAAGATTTTTTCTACGGTAATAGATCCTTCGAATTATTTTATCCTCCATGAGTCTGTCTTGAAAACGGAGTTTGTGATGCTTAGAAAATCAGGCGAACCATCCAAAAAAGTCGATATAGCCATATTGGCCGAGGGATATAAGAAGGAGGAAATGGACAAATTTGTAAAGGATGCGGATCGGCTGATTGATTCTCTTTTCGTGGTTGAACCGTTTGCTTCGATGAAGAAGGAGTTTAATATTTATGCACTTGAAACGCCATCTGAAGAGTCAGGAACTGATATCCCAGGAAGGAATATTTATGTTAATACGCTATACAACAGTACTTTCTATACATTTGATGTTGCAAGATATCTTACCATAACCGACCTGAAGACCGTGCATGATCAGGCAGCAGCTGTGCCCTATGATTATATTATTGTTCTAGTAAATTCTAACGAATATGGTGGAGGTGGCTTTTGCAATAATATATCTGTCTGTACGGCAGGTCATTATCTGGCACCCCAGGTATTCATTCACGAATTCGGTCACGAGTTTGCAGGTTTGGGGGACGAATACTATACATCAGAGGTAGCTTATGAAGATTATTATAACCTGAAAGTGGAACCATGGGAACCAAATTTGACCACATTGGTCGATTTTAAATCCAAATGGGGAGGATTTATTGATCCTTCTACACCTGTACCAACTCCCCGGACAGAGGAATATACAGGGAAAACAGGTGTTTTTGAAGGGGGAGGATATATTTCGAAGGGTATTTACAGTCCGATGCAGGATTGCCGCATGAAATCAAACAAACCGAACAATTTCTGTCCGGTTTGTCAGAAAGCCATTCGCCGATCTATACAAAGGTGCACCGAATAAATTTCGGATCAGCTCCTTTTTCGATCATGGCCATCCGTTCGGGGTTACGAGAGGTAATCAGAAATTAGTACCTTTTCGGTCTCAGAGATCAAAATTATTGAGGTTTTTGAAAAAAAATCATAATTGTGTACTGGGTAACCAATATGCTTTCTATTTTTGCATAAAAACTAACCAACAATGCTGGACGTACTTTATAACCGAAGAAGCACACGAAAGTTTAGTGATAAACCCGTGGCAGAGGAAATCATCCATCAGCTTTTAAGAGCAGCCCTGCATTCACCCTCCTCAAAGAATAGTCAACCTTGGGAATTTACTGTAGTAGAAGACCCTGTATTGTTGGGTCAGCTATCATTGGCGAAACCTCATGGTGCATGTCTTCTTAAACATGCCCCTCTGGCAATCGTGGTAGCAGGCGACAAGACAAAGAGTGATGTCTGGATTGAAGATTGTTCGATAGCTTCAATTATTATTCAACTTGCGGCCGAGGCACTGGGATTGGGTTCCTGTTGGGTACAGATTCACCGTCGTTACCACGATGATGATCAGACAGCCAATGAATTTATTGGTGAATTACTCAATATTCCCGAACATCTGGAAGTCCTTTCCGTGGTAGGAATTGGTTTTAAGGCTGCTGATCGTCCGCCGCTTTCTGAAAAGGAGTTAGACTGGAAGAAAGTTGTGAGATTAGTGAAAAGTGTTAAGATATGATTCGTCGTGTTGCGTGATATCCAATCCCAAGCGCTCGGATTTTGGGGATACTCTCATTGGCAATAGCTTATTGGTCAGTACATATAAAAGATAAGAGCCACCAAAAGTATAGGCTCCCACAATTACGAGTGCCAAAAGATGGAATAGGAAGGTTTTATACTGACCATAAATCAAACCAACTCCCTGGGCAAAAACCGCCGTAAGTAGCATTCCAGTAATTCCTCCCATGCCGTGTGCAGGAAAGACATCCAGCGTGTCGTCGAGTGAAGTCTTGGAACGGTAAGAAATTGCAATGTTGCATATAAAAGAGGCGAATAATCCGATAAAAATTGCTGCTCCAAGATTGACATAACCTGCGGCTGGCGTGATGGCGACCAATCCCACCACAAGGCCGATAGCAGCTCCCATCGCTGAAGGTTTCCTACCCATGGCTACATCAAATAAGATAAAACCGATCATGGCAGCAGCAGAAGCAATATTTGTATTCATCAATGAAACTGTGGCAACAGCGTTGGCAGCCAGAGCAGATCCGGCGTTGAATCCAAACCAACCAAACCAGAGCATGCTGGCTCCAAGCAAGACAAAGGGAATATTTGCCGGGTGGAACTGTTGTTGGTAATCTCTTCGCGGGCCTAAAAACACCGCTCCTGCCAGTGCAGCAAAACCAGCTGACATATGAACAACCGTTCCTCCGGCAAAGTCAAGTACTCCCCAATTGCGCAGGAATCCATTCGGATGCCAGGTCCAGTGAGCCAATGGAGCATAGATAAAGATGGTGAAAAGAGAAATAAACAAAATGTATGAGCTGAATCTGACCCTTCCAGCAAAAGAACCTGTGATCAGGGCAGGAGTGATAATGGCAAATTTCATCTGAAAAATGGCAAACAAGGCAAGCGGGATAGTAGGAGCTAAGGCAGCATTGATGTTGCCTCCGACATTTTTGAACATAAAGAAAGTGAATGGGTTACCTACCAGGCCATATTTATCAGGACCGATGCTGTCGCCAAATGCCAGGCTGAATCCGAAAATTACCCAGATAATACTTATAACTCCCATTGCCACAAAACTTTGCAACATTGTAGAAATTATGTTTTTTGGCTGGATCATTCCCCCATAAAAAAATGCTAATCCTGGTGTCATAAAAAGCACAAGGGCGGTGGCAGTCAGCATCCAGGCTACATCACCTGGGACAACCTTCGGATCCACTTCAAAAGGATTCTTTCCGGAGACGAAAACTCCGATCAGAGAGATGATCAGAATGAGGAAAAGCGAAATTTGCCAGGATTTCTTCATAATTTTCAATGTTATAAATATTTTCTATTGTCAAATAATTTTTGTTAATCTAAAATGTCATTCTTTAATAATATTGATTGAATTGAAATCATCTGTCCAGAATCGGGGGCCGTTTGTTGACAAATAAATAAATTTGAACTATTTTTAGCTTTTAAATCATTTTTTTGCCATGACACTTAGAAACCAGCTTGATGACACAGATCTTCAAATTTTGGATATCGTTACCAAGAATGCCCGGATACCATTTAAAGATGTGGCCGAAGAATGCGGAATTTCCAGAGCCGCAGTTCACCAGCGAGTCACCAGAATGACTGACATGGGCGTAATTATCGGTTCGGGTTATAATGTCGATCCCAGAAAGATAGATTACCGAACGTGTTCATATATTGGCATCTTTCTGGAGAAGGGTAGCTTGTATTCAGAAGTTGCTGAACAACTTCGATTAATTCCAGAGATTGTGGAATGTCATTATATCACAGGACAATACGCCATTTTTGCAAAGATTTATGCACGGGACAATGAACATCTGAAGACTGTTCTCAGCGACAAGATTCAAAAAATCTCAGGTATTTCAAGTACCGAAACCTTTATCTCCCTTGAAGAAACATTTAAGAGAGAAGTGCCAATCTTCTAATATCGGAATCCAAAACTGAAGCACACCAATTCAGTGATAAAAAATAAGAAAAGAACGTTTTTTTGCAATAATAGATAATTGTGTTAAATAAATTGGGGGTGCTTGCAATAAATTAATATTATATTTATATTGATAGTATAAAAATTGGGGGTGTGATGAAAAAGCAAAAAAAGGGATGAAAGCTGCCTTTCATCCCTTTTTGAGAGTAATTATTGTCGGTTAACCTTGCAAAATCCTTTGTCTGACCGCCTCGAACATCAGAATTCCAGCAGCTACAGAGACATTTAAAGATTGTATTGTTCCTAGTTGAGGTATTTTTGTCCATTCATCAGCGATCCTGAGCAGGGAAGCGTCAATGCCGCTTTCTTCCGAACCCATGATGATGACCAGAGGCTGGGTCATGTCACGACTAAAATAGTTTGTATCGGCCTTTTCTGTAGCGGCAATCACTTTCAATCCGGAATTTTTCAGGAACCTGACTGTATTAATAAGATCTTTTTCCCTGCAAACCGGGATTTTCAGCAATGCTCCTGAAGAAGTTTTCATGGCATCAGCATTGATTTGCGCTGCTCCTTTTTCAGGAATCAGGATGGCATCTACGCCAGCAACCTCGGCAGAGCGGGCAATTGCACCAAAATTCCTTACGTCGGTAATCCGGTCCAGCAAGAGAATCAACGGATTTTTTCCCTGTTCATAAAGCATTGGGATGATCTCCGTAATGGGCTGATAGGCGATCGGAGAAATGAAAGCAAGAACCCCCTGGTGGTTTTTTCGGGTAACACGGTCGATGCGTTCGACGGGTACTTGTTGAAACGGAATATTGTAAAGCCTGACCAACTTCATCAGATCCTGATAATGTTCACCCTGCAATCCTTTGGAGATAAGGATACGGTCAATTTCTTTGCCTGCATTGATGGCTTCGATGGTGGAGTGTATTCCGAAAACAAAATCTTTATCTTCCATAATATAAATTCATTCAGGTTTTTTTGTATTCCAAATTTCAAGCTCACTATTAAAATTGGCCCATTTCCCGAGTTCAATATCCAACTGATTCTTAGTGGCTTCGTATTTTGTGAGAAGATCGCTGTCTACTTTCTCAGGGTGATCGCTCATGTAAATGTCTGTCAAGGTAAGTTCGTTTTCCAGCTTGGAAATATAAGACTCTGCATCGGCTATTTGTTTCTCCAGTTTGCTGATCGTCTTGTTAATCTCCTTTCTTTCCTCGAACGACACATTGGATACCTCCCTGACAACTTCCTTTTTCTCGCGCTTAATTGGAGTATTTACTTCGAGCTCACGCAAAGAATCCATCTCTTTTTTCTGCAAAAATTCATAGATTCCCCCCAGATGCTGTTTGATCTTTTTGTTTTTGAACTCATAAACCACATTGACAAGGCCATCCAGAAACTCACGATCATGTGAAACCAGTAACAATGTTCCATCAAAATCCGCCAGAGCCTTTTTAAGTATCCCTTTTGAATGTATATCGAGGTGATTGGTGGGTTCATCAAGCACTAAAAAGTTCACTGGTTCAAGCAATAGGCGAATCATGGCTAACCTGGATCTTTCACCACCGGAGAGAACTTTAACTTTCTTATCCACATCTTCACCCGAGAACAAAAATGCCCCTAAAATATCCCGGATTTTGGTCCGGATATCTCCAACAGCAATCTGATCAATGGTTTCCAGGGCGGTCAGTTCCTCGTCTAACAAGGAAGCCTGGTTTTGGGCAAAATATCCGACTTTAACATTATGCCCCAAAAGTTGTTCTCCGGTGCATTCAAGCTGTTGCATGAGAATCCGGGCCATTGTCGTTTTCCCTTCGCCGTTTTTGCCCACAAAAGCAATTTTTTCTCCTTTTTCGATGGTCAGGTCTACGTTTTTCAGGACATTCAGGGTACCAAAGGATTTTGAAACACCTGTTGCTTTAAATACTACTGTGCCTGACCTGGGGGAAGGAGGGAACCTGATATTCATGGATCGTGTATCTTCTTCATCAACTTCTATCCGGTCTACTTTATCCAGTTGTTTGATACGTGACTGAACCTGAACGGATTTGGTGGCTTTGTAGCGGAAACGTTCGATGAAATCTTCGGTATTCTGGATCATCTTTTGTTGGTTTCGAAAAGAGGCCATCTGTTGTTCACGTCTTTCAACCCTTAATACCAGGTACCTGCTGTAATTGACCTTGTAATCATAAATCTTACCCAGACTAATCTCGACCGTTCGGTTGGTCACATTGTCGAGGAAGGCGCGGTCGTGGGAGACCAGAACGACAGCGCCTGCATACTCCTTTAAAAATTTCTCAAGCCATTGAATCGATTCGATGTCGAGGTGGTTGGTTGGCTCGTCCAGCAGGAAAACATGCGGTTTCTGCAAGAGGATTTTAGCCAATTCAATTCGCATTCTCCACCCGCCCGAAAATTCAGCAGTGGGTCGGTCAAAATCTTTGCGGTCAAATCCCAGACCTATTAATGTTTGTTCAATATTGGCGTGAAAATTACCTCCTCCCAGGAGGTGAAAACGATCATTTATTTCATGTAGTTCATCCATAATCTGATGATATTCGACTGAATCATAATCATCACGGACGGAAAGTTCATTGCTGAGGAAGTTTATTCGTTTTTCCAGGAGATGAATTTCTTCGAAGGCACGGGCGGCTTCTTCGATGACAGTGTTGGAGTCGGTAGTATCCATTTGTTGAGGAAGATAGCCAATTTTCAAGTCTTTAGGGGCGACTACTCTACCGGAAGTGGGGATCTGTTTTCCTGCAAAAATCTTTAAAAGAGTCGATTTGCCTGCTCCGTTACGCCCTGCAAGTCCAATCCTGTCGCGGGGATTAACAATAAAACTGACCTGTTTGAAAAGCTCAAATCCACCAAATTCAACATATAATTCTTCTACCGATATCATAAAGTCAATTTTCTAACCGAAAGCGACAAAGGTAGCACAAATTAAGGCATTGAAAAAAATCGCCGGAAGTAAAACCCCCGGCGACTGTATTGTTCACTGATATTATTCTCAGGCCGGCATGTCCGGTAGAGACCAACCTTCACGATAATTGTGCTTGATAAGGTCAGCAGCAAAACCCTTTGCACTGATTGGATCACTGTATTTTTTGTTAAATGTCGGATTACCGTCAGTGATCACGAATCCATTATCGAGACAGACTTTAAATATTTCATTATCATGGATATTGGTAAAGGCCATGTTGGGGCCGTCCCAGAGGAGTTCTTTGTCAAGATCTTGCAAACGAACTGCCAGTACACCCATCACTACCATTTCATTGAATGGTCCAGCCTGTGAGAATGGAGAAGCCGTCTCTTTTCTGCTTTCCGGGCTCTCTTTACATGCGCGGATCCAATCTTGCTCGTGACTGGTACTGACACGTGGAATGGTTTTAGGAGTATTTGGAACTCTTCCGGACAGCAACCAAGGATCTTTGCCATAGCAACCGCATAGGATGCTGTCTTTGGTCCCATGAAAAATCACGCCACCGCCGTCGTCATTCATATTCCGACCTTCCGGCCAGTTGGAGGGTTTCATAGGTCTGAAGCCGCCATCCATCCAGGTTACAGTTACTTCGGGGAAATTTATTTTAATGCCTTTTTCCTTTGGACGGGCAGGGAAAATCATTTGAACCACTTCAGAGGAAGGCGGGGTGTCTGTCATGAGAAGGGTAGAAGAGCCTTGTACTTTTGTCGGGTAGCCCAGCTTAAGTCCCATGAAGACCGGATGCAAGAGATGACAGGCCATATCACCCAATGCACCTGTTCCAAAATCCCACCAGCCACGGAAAGTCCAAGGGGTATACATCCGATGATAAGGACGGAATTTTGCCGGACCGATAAACAGATCCCAGTTCATGGTATCTGGCGGCCACATACCTTCTTTTGGTCTTGCAAGCGCCTGTGGCCATAATGGACGGTCTGTAAATGCCTCTACTTTAGTTACATCGCCGATCTCTCCATTCCAAAGCCATTCCTGGATCAAACGGACACCTTCACCGGATGAGCCCTGGTTTCCCATAGAAGTAGCTACTTTGTGCTTAATGGCCAGTTTGGTCAGCAACCTGGATTCATAAACTGAGTGCGTCAGTGGTTTCTGAATGTAAACATGTTTGTCGAGCGTCATGGCATGAGAGCCAATGATTGCGTGGTTGTGGTCGGCCGTTGCAACGAGCACTGCATCAATGCTTTTGCCCATTTCATCGTACATTTTACGCCAGTCCCAGTATTTTTTGGCATTAGGGAAAAAGTCGAAGCAGTGTTTGCTGTGATCCCAGTCGACATCGCAGAGTGCCACGATGTTCTCAGTTTGCATCTGTTTCAGGTTACCGAACCCCATTCCGCCGATTCCTACGCCGGCAATATTCAGTTTGTCGCTTGGTGCCTTGTGTCCCAAACCTGCAATGGTATTCGAAGGAACTACCGTGATAGCCGCGGCTGCAGCTGCCGATGTTCCAATGAAACCTCTTCTCGAAAGTTTCTTGTCTGGATTCATGATAAAAATTTAATAGTTATTGTTGGATCAGATGGCTGCTAGAAATATGCCTGACTGACCCCCAAATGTAGAGTAAAAATTCTGAAAACATATAACATGTGGTGTAAATTTTGTATGCATGCAACTAATTTGTAAATTGCGGTTGATTTTGGAATTTTCCAGATGGCATTACTATTATACTGTTAGAAATCCCAACAAATGCAGAGGAGTTTGCTTAAAAAAATAAAAGCAGGTAGGATCGTATACGGCACTTGTATTGCATCTACTGCACCAACCTGGCCTGCCGTTGCTTTACGTGCCGGACTGGATTTCGTCTTTTTGGATACAGAACATATTCCGCTCGAGCGGATGGAGATAGCACGTATGTGTCAGACATTTACGGCAATGGGTATAGCTCCAATTGTCAGAATCCCTTCGCCAGACCCTTTCCGGGCTTGTCAGATGATGGATGCAGGCGCCGAGGGGGTAGTGGCTCCTTACCTGGAAAACGCTTGTCAGGTCAAAGAATTAGTGGGGGCACTTAAATTCAGACCCTTGAAGGGAGAAATGCTAAACAAGGCACTGGACAATCCTGGTAAGATGGAGCCCGCTCTCGCACAGTATCTTGATAAATGGAACGAAGGGAATGTCTGTATTGCCAATATTGAGAGTGTGATTGCTTTGGAAAGACTGGATGAATTACTCGCAATTGAAGGTTTGGATGCAGTGTTTATTGGTCCGCATGATCTTTCTATTAGTCTCGGCTTGCCAGAACAATATGACCATCCGATCTTTGAAGATGCGGTCAAAAAGATCATCCATGTTTCCAAAAAGAATGGACTGGCCGTTGGAATTCACTTTTCAGAATCTCCTGAAAGGCAGGTCAGATGGATCAGAGAAGGGGTAAATCTAGTCATTCACAGCTCGGATCTGGCGATGTTTTCGCAACGTCTTCAAAATGATATGAATATTATCAGAACTGCTGCCGGCGGAGCCAGTATTTCGACGAATGCATCAGATGATGTAGTTTAATCAATTATGACAAGAGGCGATCTCAACTAAATAAGATCGCCTCTTGTTTTTACTCGGATTGGCTCTTGATGCAGTCTCTGAATTTTGATTTTCAGGGTACTTAAATCTTAGGCAATTCCCAGGGTGCCCTGTAATTGGCGAGAATTAGTTTATCAGCTTCTGTGTCACCTTTGAAGGCCTGTTTGTCCCCGTCCCAATTGACCTGGCGCCCCAACCTGTAAGCAATGTTACCGAGGGAAGCGATCCGTGCAATGTGCGCGCCAGTTTCGATGTCGCAATTAGGTTTTTGTCTGGATTTCAAGCATTCGAGGAAGTTTTGGACATGGAGATCGAGCCCTTTTCCTGTACTGGATTGATGAGGAACCGGTTTAAAACCTTCCTGTGCAGAAGTGCTTTTGGTTTCCGGCAATACATCCCAACCATCGCGGTCGACCACCAAGGTGGCATATTCACCTACAAATGCGACGCCATGACCTTTAGTCCGACCATAATTTTGACCGTAAATTCCTATAGTGTGATCCCATACGATGTTAAAATCGCCAAAATCATATATCGTCATCATCGTATCGGGAGTCTGCATGGCGTCTGTTGGGAAGGCATATTTTCCTCCAGAAGCCATCACTGATTTAGGAACATACTGATTCATCCCGAACAACGCATAATCGAGCAGGTGCACGCCCCAGTCGGTCATCAAACCCCCTGCATAATCCCAGTACCATCTGAAAGTAAAATGGAAGCGGTTGATGTTGAAAGGCCTTTTGGGGGCCGGACCGAGCCACATATCGTAGTTGACACCAGCCGGAACTTCAGAATCGGGAGCAACTGGAATGGAACCTTTCCAGCCGACATACGACCATGCCCTTGCGGAACGAATCCGGCCAAGTTTCCCGCTGTGAATATATTCGACGGCACTTTTCCAGTGGGGATCGCTGCGTTGCCATTGACCAACTTGCACAACACGGTTGTATTTATGAGCAGCTTTCACCATGAGATTGCACTCCTCTATTGTCCGTCCGAGCGGTTTCTCGCAGTAAACGTCTTTACCCGTTTGGCAAGCGTAAATCATTGGCAGACAGTGCCAGTGATCAGGAGTTCCAACAATAACGGCATCAATATCCTTGCGGTCGATGATCTTGCGAAAATCTTCGTACAATTCAGGGCGCTTGCCGGTAAGCTTCTCAACTTCGGCGGCACGCTGGTTGAGAATATTGCTGTCAACATCACAAAGGGCAGCACAAACAACGCCGGGTTGTTTAAGAAAAGACGTTAGATCGACGAAACCCTGGCCTTTACAGCCAATCAGGGCAACGATGACTTTATTATTGGCTCCGATACATGAGCTCATCACATTTGGGAGTACGGCGATGCCTGAGGCAGTAAGTCCGGCATCGCGGATAAAATTTCTTCGACTGTCAGCCATAATGAAAAGAATTTATTTTTTTTTTGAAATGGTTGCTACTTGTAAAAGACTCATTCTTTAAGAGCGGATGAATTTATATAAAATAGTTGAAGAAATCTCCAAACGGCTTACATTAGTTAAAAAAAGCTGTCTGGTTTAATCAGGATTCCATCGATCATTTCTCTCGAGCGGCACAAACCTGGTATGGTTGCAGCGGCCGACTACTGGAAAAGGGTTTTATTGGAAGCATACCAAGTTTTACCATTTTTTTTGTGAGATACCTGATTAAATCAATATTAATGTTAAAAAAATATGAAATTATAGTATTTAGGATAAATATTTAGGGGGGGGTATTCAAAAAAAACATATTTTAGCAGAAAATATTGAAATTTATATTTTCTAATAACTAAAATTATGGCAGCAATTAGATTCAAGGCACTCGAAATTTTGATGAGTCGCAAACCTGTTGAGGTTAAAAGGGAGGAGAATTTGACATCTGATTACTATGGGATGTTGGTCTTTGACCGTCCTAAAATGAAAAAATATCTTTCTAAGGATTCTTACAAGGGTATTTGTGATGCAATCGACAATGGAACAACCATTGATCGTAAGATTGCGGATCAGGTTGCCATGGGTATGAAAGCCTGGGCCATTGAAAATGGTGCGACACACTACACGCACTGGTTCCACCCTTTGACGGACGGTACAGCTGAGAAGCATGATGCATTCATTGATCATTCAGAATTGGGAGGAGTCGTTGAGAGCTTTCCTGGTAAGTTATTGGCACAGCAGGAGCCTGATGCTTCCTCTTTTCCAAGTGGAGGTATAAGAAACACTTTTGAGGCCAGAGGATACACGGCCTGGGATGTTTCATCACCTGCTTTTATTGTAGGAACGACCCTTTGTATTCCTACTATTTTTATTGCTTATACAGGTGAAGCCCTTGATTATAAGGCACCTCTTCTGAAAGTTTTGAATGCGGTTGACAAGGCTGCTGTGGATGTTTGTCAGTATTGGGATAAAAATGTTACCAGGGTGACTGCCAATCTTGGTTGGGAACAGGAATATTTCCTTGTTGACGAGGCGCTTTTTATGGCACGTCCTGACCTTATGCTTACAGGCCGTACGCTGATGGGACACTCTTCAGCAAAAGACCAGCAGTTGGAAGACCACTATTTTGCGTCAATTCCTGAGCGTGTTGCTTGCTTTATGGTGGATCTGGAAAATGAAGCCTACAAATTGGGTATTCCTGTCAAGACCCGTCACAACGAGGTTGCGCCGAACCAATTTGAAATGGCTCCTATTTTTGAGGAGGTCAATCTTGCCAATGACCACAACCAGATGATCATGGATCTGATGAACAAGATTTCCCGTCATCATGGTTTCAGGGTACTGTTACATGAAAAACCATTCTCAGGTATTAACGGATCTGGAAAACACAATAACTGGTCGCTTTCTACCAATACTGGTGTTAACTTGTATTCACCGGGGAAAAATCCAAAGTCAAATACCCAGTTCCTTGCGTTCATTGTTAATACGATTAAGGCAGTTTATGACAACCAGGATTTGTTACGTGCCTCTATCGTTTCTGCAAGCAACTCTCACCGTTTGGGAGCCAATGAAGCGCCGCCTGCAATTATTTCGACCTTCCTTGGTACGGAAGTAAACGCTATGCTCGATCAGATTGAGGAGTTGGTAGGCGAAAAGAAAATGACACCTGACGAAAAGACTGATCTTAAATTGAATATCGGGCGGATTCCTGAAATATTACTGGACAATACGGACAGAAACAGAACTTCACCCTTTGCTTTTACAGGTAACAGGTTTGAATTCAGGGCTGTAGGTTCTTCCGCTAACTGCGCTTCCGCCATGATTGCCCTGAACTCGGTTGTTGCTGCACAACTTATCCAATTTAAAACTGATGTTGATAAACTTATTGATGCCAATGTAAAGAAAGATGAGGCCATCTTCCAGGTAATGAAGAAGTATATCATTGAATGTAAACCAGTTCGTTTTGATGGAAACGGTTACAGTCCTGAATGGGCTATTGAAGCAGAGCGCCGTGGTCTGACCAACATCAAGAGTGTTCCGCTCGCGCTGGATGCATACCTGTATAAAAATTCAAGGAAAATTTTCGAAGCGCTTGGAGTATTCAATGAGAAAGAACTTGAGGCTCGTGTTGAAGTAGAATATGAAAAGTTTATCAAGAAAATCCAGATTGAGGCTCGCGTTTTAGGTGATTTGGCTATCAACCATATCGTTCCAACGGCTATCAATTATCAGACTATGCTCATCGAAAACGTTAAGGGTTTGAAAGATATCTTCTCTGATGAAGAATTTACAGAACTTTCTGGGGCCCGTAAGGAACTGATTAAGGAGATTTCCAACCATATTTCCAGCATTAAATCAAAAACAAAGGATATGATTGAAGCAAGAAAAGTTGCCAATGTTATTGAGCATTCAAGAGATAAAGCACTGGCTTACGAGCAGCATGTTAAACCATATCTGGATGATATTAGATATCATATTGATAAGCTGGAGTTGGTGGTTGACAATGAGTTATGGCCATTGCCAAAATATCGTGAACTTCTGTTTACGCGCTAAAAAATAGTTTTTCAGCGTACCTTAATTTTTCTTTTTTTCACTTCGAAGAAATTGGAATAATAGTCGCAATTAATTTTAGAATCCCGGCCGACCAGTATCAGTTTCTTATGCCTTATCTCTTTCCACAGCTGATCTGTGATCATTATTATTCCCTTTTCGAAGAATCCCTGAATAGATTGAGTATAAACATTTTTACCAGTTCTATGCAGGGCAATGAGAGCCGTTAACCTGGGTGTAACATTTTCTGCTAATTGGTAACTGAGGATTTTAGTTCCATTTTCTCTTCTATAAGATACTGTAATCGTTTTAAGTGAGTCTGCGATTTCTCTTCTAGAAATTGGACTGTTTGACAAGGCGGCTAGAAAATTTTGTTTAAATACCTTATACTCTCCTGATTGTACTGTTGAATCTGTGGAGGCTATTGTTTCCGGAGAAGGTTCAACAACTTTAAAACGACGATCATCATCTATCCCTGCACTATAGTTTAGTTGATTGTCGCATAATGCTTTGACCTGACTGTCGGATAATTCACGAATGTTGGAAGCACTGTAAAATGCAAATCCCCTTACGTTTTCAATCGTTCTTAAGAAATTGATCTGATTATTCAGTTCATCAGGCGATACCCATCCATTTTTCCTCGCGGTACTTTTGTATAAAGCCTGACCAATGTACAACGGTTTGCCAAAACTGTTCTCGCTCCACCATTGCACCATGGAAGTAAAGTCGCCAAAATGATTTCCATTTTCCCAATAAAGCTGTGGAATGATGTAATCTACCCAGCCATTTTTCAGCCATTTGCGCACGTCGGCATATAGATCGTCATAAGAGCTGGTTCCTCTGAGTCCGGGGGAGCCCTGTGGATCAGATGATTTGTTTCTCCAGATACCGAAGGGGCTGATTCCAAATTTTATTCTTGGATTGATATTTTGCAGGGAATCGTGCAGTGCGGAGATAAAAATATTGATGTTTTCCCTTCTCCAATCCTTGAGCCTTTTGGGATAAAATTCTTTGCCAAATTTCAGAAAGCTTTTTTCATCGCCGAATCTCATTCCTGCAATTGGATATGGATAGAAGTAATCATCCAAAATGATTGCATCCACCTTGTAATTATGAGCTACTTCTGCTATCACCGCCAAAACGTATGACCTGACTTCCGGGTAACCGGGATCCAGAAAAATCTTCTTATCATACTCCCTAACGTACTGCGGATGTCTGGATGCAAAGCAACTTGGATCAAGGGTGTATTTCCCGGTATTTCTTACCCTGAAGGGGTTAAACCAGGCATGTAACTCCATGCCACGCTGGTGGCACATTTCGATAGCCCAGGCAAGGGGATCATAAAATGGCACAGGAGGCCTGCCGTGTTTTCCGGTAAGAAAGATGGACCATGGCTCCGTTTTAGACTGGTAGAAGGCATCTGATGCGGCTCTGACCTGAAGTATCACCACATTAAGGTTGAATTTTTGAAAGGAGTCTAAAAGTCTCAGAAACTCACTCTTTTGTTCTTCCACTGGCAGATTGGGTTTGGAGGGCCAGTCGATGTTATTAATTGTTGCCACCCAAACCGCCCTGAATTCAGTGATTCTTTGACTGGGTTGAATATTCTGAATAATGCCGGGATTGCTTTGCTGCAAATGACTACCATCTGTATGCAAGCACAACATTATCAATGTAATAAAAAATGTAGATCGTAAATGCAGGTTCATCTGTTATTAGCAAAGACATAAAAGAAAGACCATTCATTTTGTTGAGTGGTCATTCCAATAAAATAAATTATCGGTGATTTCAAGGATAGAATTTTACGAAGGCCTCCATGGCCTCATATTCCGCCATCCCCAATTGGTTATATAAGTTAGCGGTCGAACGGTTACGCTCCTCAGCTCTCTGCCAGAATTCGCGTTCGTCTTCCCCCATAAACATGGCACCTTCTTTTTGGGACTGATGACGAAGGATAGCTTCTCTCTTTCTGGATAATTCGATTGGACTGATTGGTACAGCCATTTCTATTTCGTCTGCTTCCCATTCTGCCCAGGCGCCGCGGTAGAGCCATATCCAGCAATCTTTCATCCAGGAATTTTTGCTAACATGTTCGAGGGCAATAAGGATGGCTTCGAGACAAACCCTGTGTGTACCATGCGGATCAGATAAATCGCCAGCCGCGAAGATCTGGTGCGGTTGTAAGGTTTCCACCAGATCAATGATGATCTGAACATCTCTAGCGCTAACAGGAGCCTTGGATTTGAGTCCGGTTTCATAAAACGGAAGATCAAGGAAATGAATATTTTCCTCTTTCAGTCCAAAATACCTCAAAGCAGATCTGGCTTCCATTCTGCGGAGCAGCCCTTTTACTTTCCTCAGATCAGGAATATCCACATCATTATCTTTTTTGTTTCTGACGAAACTGACAATTTTATCATGTTGTGTTCTGGCAATAGAATTGCCAGTGTCATAGAAGTCAATGTACTCCTGATGGAAGTCAAGATATCGGGACACGTATTCATCAGAAACGGCAAAATTCCCGGAAACCTGATAGGCAACATGCACATCGTGACCCTGTTCAATCAGCCTTAGCAAAGTTCCGCCCATCGAAATGACATCATCATCGGGGTGTGGACTGAAAATGATCACCCTTTTTTTCTTGGGACGTGCTCTTTCTGGCCGAAAAGTATCATCCACATCTGGTTTTCCTCCTGGCCAACCCGTGATAGTATGTTGTAAGTCATTGAATACCTTGATATTGATTTTATATGCTGAGCCTACCGTAGCCAAGAGGTCACTCAAGCCATGGTCGTTATAATCTTTTCCGGTAAGTTTCAATAGTGGTTTTTCGGTCTTTAGGCAAAGCCAAAGAACGGCCTTTCTGACAAGCCTGTTTTCTGACCAGTCCATGCTGTCGAGCAACCATGGAGTCTTCATTCGAATCAGTTGGAATGCAGCGCCGGTGTCGACTATTACTTTTGCATTGGGATGAAACTGGATAAATGACGCTGGAACCTGGCTGCTCGGTTCATCTTCTACCATGTTCTTGATGACTTTGGCTTTTGTTTCACCGAAGGCAGAGAGAATTATTTTCTTAGCACTCAAAATCGTGGAGATTCCAATTGTAATTGCGCTTCGTGGTACATTCTCGAAACCCCTGAACTGAACCGCCTCTTCCTGGCGGGTAAGCGGATCAAGCGTAATGATTCGGGTTTTTGTATTTCTCCCGGATCCGGGCTCATTAAAACCAATGTGACCGCTTCGGCCGATTCCTAATACAAGTAAGTCAATTCCTCCGGCTGCTTCAATCTTTTTCTCATAATTGCGGCAAAATTCATGTACCTCTTCTAACATTATTGTGCCATCCGGAATGAAAATATTCTCCGGTAAAATGTCGACATGGTTAAACAAATTCAGTCGCATGTACTGGTGGTAACTGTGAATTGAAAGAGAGGACAACGGATAATATTCATCCAGATTGAAAGTTGTCACATTTCGAAAGGACAAGCCTTCTTCCTTGTGCAACCTCACTAACTCAGCGTAAATTCCCAATTGAGTGGAGCCCGTTGCAAGTCCAAGAATACATTTTTTACCCTCTTCCTGCTTGCTAATAATCAAGTTAGCAACTTCTCTGGCAACAAAAATAGAGGCATCTGAGCTTTCCTGGTAAATGAAAGTTGGTACCTTTTCGTATTTTGTAAGGAAATCACGGTGGATAAGATTAGTCGGCAGATGATCCAGAGAATGATCGAAAATTGGATTTTGACTTTGAAGTTTGTTGTTAAGATTGATCACTTGAATTGAAATTTAAGTTGATTTTAATGCGTTCTTCTCATGAGGATACTAAATTACAAAAAAGTAATCAAATCAATAGAATTTATCAATAATATCCTCAATCATAGCGTCTTCGAGTGGATCATATTCCGATTTAAGATTAACCATTAGCGCATTGGCAGAGAGTTGCCAGAGAAAAGCATCGAGGCCTCCCCGGTATTTTTTTATTAATTCAAAAGGGGTACTTCCGGTTTCCCGGTTGATCAGTTTTATAAAAAGTTTTACCTGTCTGACATTCAAGGATTTCAAGGTATCTATATAAGTATGGAAAATATGTTTTTCATACCACTTCAAATATTTTTTTTCTTTTGCCCGGGTGTTATAAATGGAGTCAAGTTCAGCGTTAACCAGCTTTACCTCACTCGAAACTATCTTAGACAGGGGATAGGCGCGTTTGATGTCTTCATATAACTGATGGTATTTACGTTCCTGATGTTTGTCTTTAAGTAGGTATTCACCCACAATTTCAACAGGTGGAAAATTAAAATGAAGCATTGTGTCTGATGGCTGCACGGCATTCATTTCGGCTTCTTTGGCAATTTTTTCCCGTTCGGATTGCAGAATGAGGCGGGATGTCTGAGCTGATAAAAGGTTAGACAGCAAGATAGATAAAATGATTAGCAATAGCAATCTCCTATTTTTCAGGTATTCCCAATATATAAGCATAATATTCATTGCTTGTTACTCAATCCTTTTTTGTTCCAGCGTTAAAGCTAAAGAGATTAAAATAGTAATTGCATCCTGTATGGAAGTTACACCGTCTAAAATTACAGATAGTTTTCCTTTGTTTTCTCTGACTTTGCCATTAGAAGAACCATTCATCATCCATTGCATTAATCCGGCAAATTCCTTTGATTGATAGTATTTTGATTTTTGATCTGACGGAAGGTAGGCAATCATCTTTTTATCCTTGATTATCAGTTTCTCCATATTTAATGATATGGCTTTCCAGCGAAGTCTGACGACATTAAGCAATTCAGAAGCAGGTTTTGGGATAGGTCCAAACCTGTCAATCAGCGTTCCTTCGAAGAGTGTCAATGTTTGTTCGCTCTTCAGATCATCCAATTCACGATATAGCAAAACTCTTTCTGAAATGCTTGAAACATAGTCATCTGGAATTAAAAGTTCCAGGTCCGTATCGATCGTACAATCCCTTACAAAAGAGGTTTGAAGGAAGGCCTTCTGTTGATCGCGGATTTCCTGTTCCTCGAAAACTCCCTGAAACTCCTCATTTCGCAATTCTTCCATGGCTTCGTTGAGAATTCTTTGGTAGGCTTCGAAGCCAATGTCGGCGATGAAGCCACTCTGCTCTCCGCCCAACAGGTTGCCTGCACCACGGATATCCAGGTCTTGCATCGCCAGGCTAAATCCGCTGCCGATATCTGAGAATTCCTCAATTGCCTGCAATCTGCGTTTGGCTTCTGTGGTCATATTTTCCAGGGGAGGGGTGAGCAGGTAGCAGTATGCTTTCTTGTTAGATCTTCCAACACGGCCCCTGAGCTGGTGAAGTTCACTCAAACCAAAATTATGCGCGTTGTTTATTAATATGGTATTGGTATTGGGAATATCCAGTCCGGATTCAATGATGGTGGTTGCAATCAGTACATCGAAATCGCCGTTGATGAAGTCGAACATTACCTTCTCCAGTTTATCGCCTTCCATTTGTCCGTGGCCAACAATGGTTCTGACACCCGGACAGAGTTTGCGGATCAGCATTTCCAGCTCGTATATATTGGTAATCCTGTTGTTGATAAAGAATACTTGTCCACCTCTGGATACCTCGTAAGTGATAGCTTCCCTGATAACTTCTTCGTCAAACAGGTGTACTTCGGTAGCTATGGGATACCTGTTGGGGGGAGGAGTACTGATAATGGACAAATCCCTGGCTCCCATAAGTGAAAACTGCAGTGTCCTCGGGATGGGAGTGGCGGTGAGCGTGAGGGTATCCACATTAACTTTCAGTTGTTTTAGCTTTTCCTTGACGGAAACACCGAACCGCTGCTCTTCATCAACGATAAGAAGTCCGAGGTCCTTGAATTTCACCTCTTTGCCGATCATTTTGTGGGTTCCGATAAGGATATCCACCTTGCCCGAAGCAAGATTTTGCAGAACCTTTTTCACATCCGCCGAATGGCGTAGTCGGCTGATATATTCCACGTTACAGGGAAAATCACGCAGACGTTCCCTGAAAGTTTTGTAGTGCTGTAAGGCCAGGATTGTTGTTGGCACCAAAATGGCCACCTGTTTGCTATCCGTGACGGCTTTGAAGGCTGCTCTGACTGCAATCTCGGTCTTTCCAAATCCCACATCTCCGCAGATTAGTCGATCCATAGGCATCTGTCTCTCCATATCTTCTTTAACGGAAATAGTGGCCTTGATCTGGTCGGGGGTATCCTCATAAATAAAACTTGCCTCCAGCTCCTGTTGCAGGTAAGTATCTGCCGAATAGGCAAATCCCTTCTCCATTTTTCTGGCGGCATAGAGCGCAATGAGTTCGCGGGCGATATCTTTAACTTTGCTCTTGGTCTTGTTTTTCATGTTCTGCCAGGCGGCAGTACCAAGTTTATGAATCGCGGGTTCCTGACCCTCTTTGCCTTTATATTTGGAAATCCGGTGAAGCGAATGGATACTTACCAGGAGAGAATCATTGTCACGATAGGAGAGCCTGACAGATTCCTGGATTATCCCGTTGATTTCATTCCTGACCAGCCCGGCAAATTTCCCGATTCCATGGTCGGTATGGACAACATAATCGCCGACCTGTAATTTGCTGAGCTCTTTGATTGTAATAGCCTGCCGGGAAGGCTTTTTAGTCTTGAGTTTGTATCGATGATAACGTTCAAAAATCTGATGGTCGTTGTAACAACAGATTTTAAGGTCGTGGTCTACGAATCCTTCCTGTAAGGCAAATGGCAGAGAATCAAGCTTCTGAGGATCGCCTTTATCGTCAAAGATTGCATGTAACCTGTCAATTTGTTTGGAGCTGGGCGACAGGATGAGGTTGTGGTATCCCTTGTGCCGGTTTTCCTTGAGATTGGCCCCCAGCAGATCGAAATTCTTATTGAATACCGGCTGGGGGCTTGTGTGAAATTCGACAGAAAATTCGCTGCCTTTTTTGTTTGATTTCAGTTCGACCAGTGAAAATTTTTTCAGGGAGCTTTTGAAGTGTGTTTCGTTCAGGAAGTTAACGTTTAAAGGCTCTTCGATATTTTCCTTTTTATCAATAGGTGAGATGCTTAGCTCCCTGATTTGACTCGTAAGCTGATCAAAATCCCTTGTTATGATCCGGGTTTCCTTCGTTAGAAATTCAAAGAATGGCACCTTGATTTCTTCTTCAAGGCCGTCCTGGATGTTCGGAATAATTGAAATTTTGTTGTAAGGAACTTTTGAAATCTGATCTTCAATGTCGAAAGACCTGATCGATTCAACGACATCGCCGAAGAAGTCAATCCTGTATGGATCCTCGTTGGAGTAAGAGAAAATATCGACAATTGATCCTCGAATGGAGTACTGTCCGGGATCAAAGACAAACTCAACCCGCTCAAAACCATATTCAAAAAGCAATTCGTTGATAAAGGAAATCGACAGTTTCTCTCCGGTTTTGATGTGCAGGGTATGTTTTTGAAGTCCGGTTTCGGATACTACCATTTCCATAACCGCTTCTGGATAGGTAACAATCAGGTAGTTCTTTTCTTTCACCAACAACTTGTTCAGAACATCCGTTCTGAGAATAATATTCTCATTATCAATATGTTCATGCCAGATATTTCGTTTGTATGATGACGGGAAAAAGAGAAGATCATCCTCCCTGCCGAGTACCCGAAGGTCATCAAAGAAAAAGGCGGCATCTTCCCTGTTGTTCAGAATGAAAAGGGCCTGATAGGGGATCATTTCTCTCAGGACAGAAAATGCAACTGTGGTCGACGAGCCTGATAAGCCGGAAATGGAAATTCTTTCCACTTCCGAAGTTTTAAAAAACTCTCCTAATCCTATAATAGATGGATGAGAACGGTATAAATGCAGAAAATCTGTGAGTTCCAATTTGTGCCTTTTCAAATAAGTGGGACAAAATACGAAATCTAAATCGAGAACAGAATCATCATGCACAAAAAGTCGACAAGGTCGGCACGTAATAATTTCAATGCCCTGCTGATTAGCGCTTCAACAGCCTTGTCGGATATTCCCATTTTGCAGGCAATCTGGGAATAGGTAAATCCATCTATTCTACTGTATTCGAATGCCATCCGACATCGTTCGGAAAGTTTTGAAATTGACTGCCATAAATGTGAACTCAGATCATTGGCTCCGATCTGCTGCTCTGTTTCATTTTCCTGAAAATCTGTCTGATTCGTAATAGGAACCTGTCGATGCAGTTGCTGTTTCCTTAAATGGTCGATGCACCGGTTTCGCATCATGAAAAATAGATAGGAATAAAGATGATCGATATTCGATATTTCGTAACGCTTTTTCCAAAATGTGACAAAACAATCCTGAACAAGACTCTGTGCTGTATCCTGATCATGTACAAACCGAATTGCCTGAATAGTTAATCCTTTATAGTACTTCCTGAAAATGAAATCGAAAGCTTCCTCCTTCCCCAAATGTAGCTGCGCAACCAAAAATTGATCACTCTCTTCATTTTCAATCTTCATTATAGTGGCTCTGGTCAATTAGTTCTTCTTCACAAAGGTAGGCTGTTTATTTGAGGTGGCAATATATTTAACATTCTTTTGAAAATAATTTAGAAGTGATGTAGGGTAAGGCCTACGAAAATACGTCTTGCTGTAAAATAGAAAAATAGTGCAGGAGAAAATTCATATTTTAATATCCGGATATTTTATCGGTAATCTTACAGACACTTTATCAAAAGAGAAAATGAAAGTTATAATTACCGTATTTCTCATGTCATTTTTTGTCAGCATGTCTGGTTTTTCACAGGAAGAAAAGCCAAATCCTAATATTGAAGAAATCATAATTGTTTTTAAAACCCATTTTGACAATGGATATACCGATAAGGCTGAATCGGTGATTAACGAATATGCTACTTCCATGATGGATAGAGCATTGGCCACACTTGACAAAAGCCTTTTAATGCCGAAGGAGAAACAGTTTATATGGACGCTGCCTTCATGGCCTATTTTGGAGATTCTGCAACGATGTAATTCTGAATAGAAGCCTGAAATAGAAAAGGCGATCAGGGAAGGGCGGTTTATTTATCACTCTTTGCCTTAAAACTTAATGTATGGTACTGTTTGTTTGATGTTTACTACAAAGGGAATCATATACGGTTATTCTTCTGCAAAACAACACACCGGGGTAATTGGAATGTCCTTCTTACAACCAACAAGAACCTGGAATTTGAAGAGTCTTACCAGATTTACTTTATCCGATGGAGTATTGAGGTTTTCTTCAGAGAGAGCAAGACACATTTGAGATTGGGCAAAAGCCAATGGCAGGATTATGATGCTCAGATTGCCGATACAACGATCTGTTTGATGCAGTACAACATACTATCACTTGCCAAAAGACTGCTTGATTATGAAAGTATGGGAGAACTCTTCAAACAGGCTGGTACAGAGACGTTAGAATTAACTGTCGTTGAAAAAATATGGGCTTATCTGTTAGAACTTATACCTTTGATGGCCGATATTTTCGAAATAGATATGGAAGAAATTTTGAATAAAATAGCTGGTGATAATCAGTCAATTACAAAAATCATCAAAATGAAGGCCGCGCTAATTGCGGCTTCAAGGTTGATGCGAAACTTAATAAATTATTAACCAATGAAGAGAAGTTTTATCGTCCCCATTTTACTGATGTGTCTTACATCTCAATTATTGTTTGCTTCCGGCAGGGAAAAGGTAACCTTCAATAACAATGAAATTGGAAAGAAAGTTGAAGTCTATATAGGCGGAAAACTTTTTACTTCGTTCATCTATCCAGATAATATGGAAAAGCAGACGCTTTATCCGATTATGGCTGCTTCGGGGAAAGTCATTACCCGGGGATACCCGATGAACCCCCGTCCATTTGAACGTATGGACCATCCGCATCACGTGGGTTTATGGTTCAATTTTGGGGATGTTAACGGACTGGATTTCTGGAATAACTCTTTTGCCATTAAACAAGCTGATAAACCCAGGTACGGCTCAGTGAAGTTTAAAAAAATTGTGTCTGAAAATCCAAAGAAGGGTGAACTGGTTACAAGCGCTGATTGGGTAGATATCAATAATAATGTTTTATTGAATGAAGTATCAACCTTTGTTTTTTCCGGAACAGATAATCTCAGGACCATCGAAAGAACCAGTAAATTAACAGCAAAACAGCTGGTTACATTTACTGAGAACAAGGAAGGCATGATTGGTTTACGTCTTGACCGGGCATTTGAAGAGCCAGCAACAAAACCGGAAAAATTCTTAGATGCCAAGGGAATTGTAACGGAAGTACCGGTGTTAAACAACGAGGGAGTAAATGGCGTTTACCGCAATGCGGAAGGAATAAAAGGTGGTGCGGTATGGGGAAAAAGAAGTCCTTGGGTTGCCCTCCGTGCCGACAAAGAAAAAGAAATAATTACCATCGTTATACTGGATAATCCCAAAAATCCAAATTACCCAGCTTGGTCTCATGCACGCGGTTATGGCTTGTTTGCAACCAATAGTCTGGGTGGGAGAAATTTTGATAAAAACGTTGCTGAAGTAAGGTTAGTTCTTCAACCCGGTGAAAGCATTGTATTCAAATACAAGGTGCTTATTGGTGGTGATCTTTCAGATAGGGAAATCAATGGAATAGCTAAAGAATTCAAATAATATTTATTAAATAATTTATCAATGGAAAACACAGAGGACAAAGCAAGAAGATCTTTTCTTAAAAAAACTTCAATCGCAGTTGCAGCTGCATCAATCACCCCGATGTTTTTGCATGCTGAAACAATTAAGAAACCAACCGTGATCCCCGATAGGGCCAAAGGGGCTAATGACCGTATCCGAGTAGCCGTTTTTGGTGTCAATGGACGGGGTAAGTCGCACATTGAAGAAATTATGGGTCTGTCAGAGAAAAGCAATGTTGAAGTTGCAGTTTTATGCGATCCTGACATGAAGGTCCTTCAGACCAGAGCAGCCGATTTTGAAAAAAAGTATGGCCGGAAAGTAATGATTGAACAGGATTTCAGAAATACTTTAGAAGATAAGACCATTGATGCGGTAACCATCGCAACACCAAACCACTGGCATGCTTTGATAACTATCTGGGCCTGTCAGGCAGGGAAAGATGTGTACGTTGAAAAACCAGGTACACACAACATTTATGAAGGCAAGAAAGTTATTGAGGCGGCCTACAAATACAACCGAATTGTTCAGCATGGCGTTCAGTTGCGTAGTTCAGTCGCAATCAGGGAAGCTGTACAGCATCTCAGAGACGGTTTGATTGGCCGTGTCTACATGTCACGGGGATTGGTATATCGCTGGCGTCCTGACATTGGCAACAAAGGCATATCCCCAACACCTGAGGGTTTGAATTACGATTTATGGTGCGGTCCTGCACCAATGCGTCCATTTACCAAGAACCTTGTTCATTACAACTGGCACTGGCACTGGAATTACGGGAATGGAGACGTTGGTAATCAGGGCATTCATGAAACAGACCTTTGCATGTGGGGATTGGATGTAAATACACTTCCTGAACGTATCACCTCTATGGGAGGCAAGTTTTTATGGGACGATTGTAAAGAAGTCCCCGAAGTTCAGACATCCATCTATCATTATCCAAAAGAAAAAAAGATGATTCAGTTTGAGGTACGCAATTGGTGTACCAATTTGGAGGATGGAACCGGAGTAGGCAATATATTTTATGGAGACAAAGGTTATCTGGTAGTAAAAGGTTATGGAACCTACGAATCTTTCCTGGGAGAAAAGCGTGAAAAAGGTCCAAGCCGTTCCGAAAGAGGAGAATTAACACTTCACTTCCAAAACTGGCTTGAAGCAATACGCAAAAGGGATATGAGTATCCAAAACGGGCCGGTACAATCAGTGCACCTCTCTTCTTCACTGGCACACCTTGGAAATATTTCTTACAGGTTAAGCCGTCAGCTCGAATTTGATCCGGTAGCAGAACGTTTTATTGGTGAAGGTGAATCGGAAGCTAACAGTATGCTTTCAAGAGATTACAGGGCACCTTACATTTTACCTGAAATCGTGTAATAGTTATAAAGTAAAAGCTAAAAAAGACCACTGGTAATAGAGCAATTATTCCTTGCCATAATCTTTTGCAGAGAATACATTACCCACTTTGAACCTTAAAAATTCATTGGAGTAGGGTGTCTTTGCCAGGATCGGGCAACAGCGAGTGTTTTTATTGCATCCATGCTGCTTTTTGAGAATTTTTTCTAATGTTGGTTGGGATAGATGTTAAGTCTAAATACAAACAATAAGCTGAAACAAATAGAAAAACTTATTAAATGAATAACGAACGAAGAACGTTTATAAAACATTCAGCGACAATAGCTGGTTCAATCGGTGTTTTTCCTACATTGTTAAATGCCGGTTGTGTTGGAGCAAACAACCGTGTTGCTGTTGGACTCATAGGGTGTAACAGTCAAGGATTTGTAGATCTTAAGTCTTTTCTAAAACAACCTAATGTAATATGTGCCGCTCTATGTGATATTGATCAAAATGTTTTAAACGAAAGAGCAGCTGAAGTTGAAAAGTTAACAGGAAAAAAACCACTTCTCTATACCGATTTCAGAAAGATGCTTGATCAAAAGGATATTGATGCGGTAATCATTGGAACCCCTGACCATTGGCATTGTATTCCGGCGATTTTTGCGATGCAATCCGGGAAGGATGTTTACTGCGAGAAACCGCTGGGTTATACAATTGAGGAGTGTAATCTGATGGTGAAAGCCACGAAGCGGTATAATAAAGTGGTACAGGTTGGGCAGTGGCAACGAAGCGATCCGCATTGGCTGGATGCCGTAAAATATATTCAGTCAGGCAATCTTGGTCGGGTACGCTCTGTCAGGGCATGGTCAAATGTTGGATGGAAATCTTCGATCCCGGTTATCGCAGATGAAGCTGTTCCGGCTGGAGTTGACTATAACATGTGGCTGGGGCCAAGACCTGAACGCGCTTTCAACAGCAATCGGTTTCATGCAACCTGGAGATGGTATTGGGATTATGGTGGTGGTGTGATGACTGATTGGGGTGTTCACCTTTTGGATTATGCTCTTTTTGGGATGAACCAGTATATTCCCAAAGCCGTCAGTTCTTCCGGAGGAAAATATGCATTCCCTACTGATGCGATGGAAACGCCAGATTCCATGATGGCTATGTATGATTTTGGCGACTTTGGAATTTTATGGGACCACACCATTGGAATATATGGTGCCCAGTATAAAAATCGCCCTCATGGCGTAGCATTTATCGGAGAATATGGAACGCTTGTCGTCGATCGTGGCGGCTGGGAAGTGATAGTTGAAACCAAAAGCACTAGTGCCAAAGCAGGTCTTGTCGATCTGCATTTCCCAAGAGTTACCACACCTGGTCTTGATTTGCATGTAGCCAACTTTATCGATTGCCTGAAAACACGGAATAAACCAAATTGCGACATTGAAATTGGAGCACATATTGCACGGTTTTCACAGATGGGAAATATTGCCTTTCGTTTAGGCCGTAAAATAGTTTGGGATCCGGATAAACTGGAATTCAGTAATGATCCGGAAGCAAATGCTATGACGAAAGCCGAGTACCGGGCTCCCTGGTTTCTGCCGGTAGTATAATACAATAGCTTTGATAGGCGACATTTTCGAAATTGATATGGAAGAAATATTGAACAAAATAGCTGGTGATAATCAGTCAATTACAAAAATCATCAAAATGAAGGCCGCGCTAAGTGCGGCTTGAAGCTGATGCGAAACTTAAATATTTAACCAGTATAAGAAACAATTTATCATTCTTTTGAAAATAATTTAGAAGTGATGTAGGGTAAGGCTTATGAAAATACGTCTTGCAGTAAACATAGAAAAATAATGCAGGAGAGAATTCATATTTTGATATCCGGATATTTTAGCGGTAATCTTACAGACACTGAAAACCAGGAGTTAAAAAATCACCTGGAGTCAAATCCTACCGACCGAAAAATATTTGAAGACTATCGCCTGTTGTGGGAGGAATCGGTACAAGAAATTGCTTTAAAACCGATTGATGTCGAAGATGACTTGATCAAGACAAAACTGAGGCTGTTTTTGAAAAAATTCAATTACGTACAATTCTTTCAAAGGGCTGCTGCAGTACTTTTGTTGGCCGTACTGTTTTCATCGGCATACATATATTACTACAATGCTACTGGTTTTTCTGATCGGAATGGACATCCTGTGATTGTTCAGGAAATTTCCACAATTTATGGTACGCGGTCTAAATTTCAGCTTTCTGACGGGACAATGGTTAATCTTAACTCAGCTAGTAAGCTAATTTTTCCCACTGAATTTAATGGCAAAACCCGTAACGTAGAATTGGTCGGTGAGGCCTTTTTTGATGTTACCCCTAATCCAGCCAAGCCCTTCATCGTGAAGACGAGTGCAATCAATGTAAAGGTATTGGGAACTGCATTCGATCTTCAGGCTTATCCGGGAACCAATAAGATCAGTACAACTCTTGTACATGGTAAAATTGTTTTGGAAAGGGAGGAGGACGGAATTTCAAAACAAGTAGCCGAATTGAAGCCTTCGGATCGGGCAATATTTAAAACAGATGAGAAAGTGATCAATATTTCCGTTGAAGTGGATTTGGATAAATTCATTGCCTGGAAAGATGGTAAATTGGTTTTTTTCAATGATCCAATTGAAAATGTAGCCGAAAAATTAGGGAATTGGTACAATGTAACCGTTAAAATCAATAACAATGAACTGAAGCGGTACCGTTTTACCGCAACTTTTACGGATGAACCGATCGAGCAGGTGCTTGATCTGCTGAGTAAATCATCTGCACTCAAATATCAGATAAAGAAAGCCAACAGACTCGCAGACAATTCCTATTCAACGCGCGAGATTATTTTTAACTAAACGAAACATAAACACTATTCTATCTGCCTATGGAAAATTAAACGCAAAAAAATAACGGGAAAGTGTTGACGCACCTCCCCGTTAATGATTAAATGTCTTCAATCTTGAGAAAAAATTAATTACCAACATTTAACAAATCAAAAATATGAAAAAATTCGGATTATATTCTCCGAGCGGTCATAGATATGCCGTAATTAAGAAAGGATTAATTATTGTGAAAATAACTCTATTGTTGATTCTGATTTCCACCTTCAATCTTTTAGCAACTGATACCTATTCCCAGACTGCGAGGGTATCGCTAAAACTCAACCAAATATCACTAAAACAGGCCCTTAAGGAAATTGAAAGATCAAGTGAATTCTATTTTTTGTACAACAATGAACTCGTTGATGTTGAACGAAAAGTGGATATTGAGGCTAAAAACGAACAGATCAATACCATTCTGGATCACTTATTTGCTAACCAGGGAGTAAAATATACCGTCTATGATAAGCAGATTGTTATTTCACCAGCTAACATGCCACTTCCTCAGAATGTTCAGCGAAAAATTGCCGGTAAAGTAACCGATCAATCAGGCGCTTCGCTTCCCGGTGTTACTGTTGTTGTAAAAGGGACTACGACTGGACTTATCACTGATGGTAATGGAAACTACTCGTTGTCCAATATTCCAGAAAATGCGGTTTTGCAGTTTTCGTTTATCGGTATGAAATCGCAGGAGTTTGTTGTCGGGAACAAAGCTACTGTTAATGTTGCAATGGTAGAAGAAACAATTGGAATTGAAGAAGTAGTAGCCATAGGATATGGCACTCAAAAGAAGACGGTAGTTACAGGTGCCGTAAGTGCCGTAAACTTTAAAGAAATTTCTGTGAGTCCTACCCCTAATCTTACGCAGGGACTTGCAGGCCAGATGCCAGGTGTAATAATTAATTCAAGAGGTGGTCGATTTGGCAAGGAAGTTACTGATATATTCATCAGGGGTAAAAATACAATCAATGATGCAACTCCATTATATGTCATTGACGGAGTTGTTCGTAATTATGAAGGACTTGACAGGCTTGATCCAAATCAAATAGAATCTATTACTATATTGAAGGATGCATCAGGTGCCATTTATGGATCCCAGGCTGCCAATGGAGTAATTCTGGTTACGACTAAGCGGGGTATCAAGGGCAAACCCATTATTGATTTCTCATTTAATCATGGTTTCGCAGGTCCTGCACGCCAAATAAAAATGGCAGATTCATATACATTTGCCAGTAAAGTAAATTTAGAGAATACATTAAAGGGTTTAGCACCTCAGTATACTGACGCAGAGCTACAGAAATTTAAAGATGGTTCAGATCCTGTTAAGTATCCCAATACAAATTGGTATGACGAGACACTGCGTAAAAGTAGAAGCCAAGAGAAAACAAATTTATCTGTAAGAGGTGGTACTGATGAGGTAAAGTATTTTCTATCTCTGGGTATGTTGAATCAGGATGATCCATATATTCACGGATTTGGCCTTAATAAGCAATATAATATGCTGGCAAACATTGATGCAAATATTAACAAGAATTTGACAGTATCGTTCAATTTTTCAGGTCGTCTTGATGATATCATCACACCCTTTCTTAATGATTTCGGGGATCACGCTATACAATGTTTCCCCACTGTACTGGCAAAATATCCCAATGGACTTTACGCCGACGGGCGTGGCAGCAATAACGCCTTACTAATGGTACAAGATAAAAATTACGGTTATGATAGCTATGCTAAAGCTTTAATTACAAATACTCTCGGTGCTGCTTACAATATCCCCTGGGTTAAAGGATTGTCATTATCCGGTAGTTATTCCTACGATTATTATAAAGAATATCAGAAGCAGTATTATGGTGATGCATATATTTATAAATATAATGAAACGACAGGTGAATATGTCAAGACTCGTGCTTCTTCACGGACTCCTACTCCAGAATTAAGTAATAGTTGGACTCAAAGTGTTGTAAAAACAGCCCATTCGAAACTTGCTTTTAAAAGGACAATAGCTGAAAAACATACCATTGATGCATTTTTGGGATATGAACAGAGTAAAACAGATGTAGTTAGTTTAAGTGCAGGTCGTAAACAATTTATATCCGGTGCAATACAAGAGCTGTTTGCAGGATCTTCAGACAAGAATCAACAATCAAATTCAGGATTTGCCTCGGAAGCCGCATATCAAAACTATTTTGGACGTGTATTATATGATTATATGAATAAATATATGGCCCAGTTTCAGTTCCGCTATGACGGTTCCCAGAACTTCCCGAAAGAAAATAGGTTCGGTTTCTTCCCCGGCATTTCAGCAGGATGGCTAATTTCAAAGGAAGCATTCATGGAGAATGTACCTGTTATAGATCACCTGAAACTTCGTGCATCATGGGGTAAGATGGGTAATGACAAAGTAGCCGCTTTTCAGTATTTAAGATCGTATGGATTTGGGAACAATTATAGTTTTAATGGAACCGTCGTATCAGGTCTGGTACAATCAGGTGTTCCTAATCCGAATATTACCTGGGAGACAGCTAGGACAACAGATATTGGACTGGAGACACGATTGTGGAAAGGGCAGCTTGGCCTTGAAATGGATTATTTCTACACGAAAAGAGAAAATATTTTGACGAAGCGGAATGCCACAGTTCCCAGTTATGTAGGTTTGACACTGCCTAATGAGAATATTGGCTCAGTTGAAAATCAGGGTTTTGAATTACTGTTATCGCATAATCATGAGATTAATAAAGATTTTAGGTATACCCTATCAGGTAATTTTACCTATGCACATAGCAATGTACTAGATATTGATGAAGTGCCTCAACAGGAAGCTTATCAGAAGGCCACCGGAATGCCTATTGGAAGTTACATGGTGTATGAGATAATTGGAATATTTGATGATGCGGCTGATGTTCTTCGCTATCCCCATTTAGCCGGTACAGCTCCGGGTGACCTTATACGTAGAGACGCAAACAATGATGGCGTCATAAATTCATTTGACAGGGTTCGCAAGGGACTGACCTCAATACCTGAAATACAATATGGGTTAACCCTGAGGGTAGGCTATAAACAGTTTGAAATCGCTGCGACGTTACAGGGGCAGGCCAGGGCGAGCGTTGTTGGTCTTGCGGGTGTGACTTCATTTTATGAACCGGCTAGTGTGGGTAACTTTGTATCCTGGTTTGCCGAAGACGGATGGACTCCTGAAAACCCAACTGGTACACGTCCAAGACCAGGTCTTTATGGTCAGAATGTCGGTGGTACATCAATGGCGTATTTTAATGGTGCTTTTCTGCGACTTAAAAATGCAGAAATAGCCTACAACTTGCCGAAAGCCCTGCTTTCAAAGTTTAATGTTCAAGCTTGCAGAGTATTTGTGACAGGGTATAATCTCATTTCATTAGACGCTTTGAAAGATTTGGGAATTGATATAGAAATGGGAGCAAATCCCGATAACCTGACACCTGACAGAATCATAAACATTGGTGTTAATTTAACTTTCTAATATTTGAGCTATGAAAAAGATATTATTATTTATCCTTGCAATCAATTTACTGGCTTCCTGCAACAAAGACTTCCTTGATTTAAAACCTTTAAACCTATTATCTGAAGATGTGGTATGGCAGGATGAGAAGCTGATAAATACATTTGTGACCGCACAATACAACGCCATTCCTCATGGTTTGGATGGTGGGGGTGATGTCGCGATATACTCCGATGAAGTCTGGTTTCAAGCAAATCGGGGTTTAGGCTGGGAGTGGGCAACCGATGCAATAACAGCTGACAACGTTACCTCGATGTCTGTATCCTTTAATTATTGGGCAACTGCCTACAGTTATATCAATAACATGAATGTATTTTTCGAGAAAATTGAGAGTGCTCCTGTAGAAGCAAGTTCAAAGAATCAGATGATTGCCCAAATGAAATTTATCAGGGCGTTCGTTTATTCAAGGCTATTATGGAATTATGGGGGTGTACCTATTATTGATAAGGTATTTAACCTTAGTGAATCCTTCCAAGGTGTTACTAGAAATTCTTATCAGGAAGTCCTTAACTATATTCTGAGTGATCTGAATGATGCTATTGCCACACTCGCGGCAAAGCAAACCGGCGCCAATGCCGGTAGGGCAAGTGGCGATGCTGCCCGTGCCTTAAAAGCAAGGTTATTATTGTATGATGCAAGTCCTTTAAACAATCCCACTAATGATTTGACAAAATGGCAAGCTGCATCGGATGCTTCAGCAGCATTGCTCAACTCAGGATATTCACTGTATCCAGATTATGGTAAGCTTTTCCTCATCGATGGAAATAGTGAAATCATTTTCCAACGCTATTTTAACGCCTCGGCTGGAACCCCGTTTAATTCTTGGGCAACTACGACAGGGAGTAATGGACGGGGATGGTATACACCCACCCAGAATCTCGTTGATGCCTTCGAAATGACTAACGGTGAATTGCCTTTTCTGGCTGACGGAACAGTAAATCCCGATTCCGGGTATGACCCCAGCAACCCCTATATTAACAGGGATCCAAGGTTTTACGCCACTGTGTTGTATAATGGAGCAATGTTTAGAAACTATGCTATAGAGGTATATCCTGGAGGCCGGGATTTAAAACCTGGTAATGATGCTTCTACTCTAACCGGATACTATCTCAGGAAATTTGTGGATCCAGCCCAGCCAATAGCACTCGGCAATTATGGTGTTAACCCCTGGATATTTTTTAGGCTAGGAGAGGTTTATTTAAATTATGCAGAAGCACAATTTCAACTGGGCCATGAAGATGTGGCAAGAACCTATGTTAATCTTGTAAGAACCAGAGTAGGTATGCCTGATATTACTGAAAGCGGAGCTGAATTGCTTGTCCGTATTTGGCATGAAAGACAAGTTGAGCTTAACTACGAAGGACACCGTTTTCGTGATGTAAGACGTTGGAAAATAGCACCTCAGACAGAATCACTACCGATTATGGGTACACAGGCAGCTTTAGTTGCACCCGGAAAGTACACTTATAAACCTGTTGTCGTATCTAAAAGGAACTGGTCAGATAAGTTGTATTATTTACCAATTCCTCGGGATGAAATAATAAAAAGTGGTAACAGTCTGATTCAGAATCCCGGTTGGCAATAGTAGGTAATATCAAATTAGAAGAGTGCATGGATTTAGCATGCACTCTTCTTTTGCGATGGAATCACCTCAGGTATCATTTAAGCAAGTCGTATCGCGCGGATGCGGACTTGATATACACAAAAAGGTAGTTGTTGCTACCATCGACGGCCGGTTTGGATCCGGGCAAGCCAGGGCTTTAGCGAAGAAATGTAAATCAGTATGGTTTTATTGTTAGAAATGAGTTAAAAAATTTAGTAAGATTATAAAAAAATTTAGTTAAAAAAATAATTTAATAGATGAAGTATGAAAACACTGTATATTACAGCTTTGGCATTGTTAGTTTCAGTCAATTGCATTGGAGTTTCGCCCAAAGAAAAGGTGGCATTCAAAAACGATGAAGGTGGTAAAAAAATTGAAGTCTACATAGGCGGAAAACTTTTCACAGCTTTCATTTATCCCGATAATATGGAAAAGCAGACCCTTTATCCTATTATGACTGCTTCTGGGAAAATTATTACCCGTGGATACCCGATGGATCCTAGGCCTTTTGAACGTACCGACCATCCGCATCATGTTGGTCTGTGGTTCAACTTTGGTGACGTCAACGGATTGGACTTCTGGAATAATTCTTTTGCCATTAAACCGGCAAATAAGCCCAAGTATGGCACAGTGAAATTCCATAAAATTGTAGCTGAAAATCCAAAGAAAGGTGAACTGATAACCAGCGCAGAGTGGGTAGATATCAATAACAAGGTTTTACTGGATGAGGTTTCTACCTATATTTTTTCCGGATCAGAAAACCGCAGGATCATCGAAAGGACTAGTAAATTAACAGCAAAACAGCAGGTTACATTTACCGAGAACAAAGAAGGCATGATTGGTTTACGTCTTGACCGGGCATTTGAAGAGCCAGCAACAAAACCGGAAAAATTCTTAGATGCCAAGGGAATTGTAACGGAAGTACCGGTGTTAAACAACGATGGAGTAAATGGCGTTTACCGCAATGCGGAAGGAATTAAAGGTGGTGCAGTTTGGGGTAAAAGAAGTCCTTGGGTTGCCCTCCGTGCAGAGAAAGAAAAGGAAATAATTACGATCGTTATTCTGGATTATCCTAAGAATCCAAACTATCCTGCATGGTCTCATGCACGTGGGTATGGTTTGTTTGCTACAAATAGTTTGGGTGGTCGCAATTTTGATAAAAGTGCCACTGAGGTAAAAGTAGTTTTACAACCAGGAGAAAGCATTGCTTTTAAATACAAGGTGGTTATTGGTGGCGATCTTTCAGATGCAGAAATCAACGAAATAGCAAATAATTTCAAATAAAAGACACAACTAAAATTTTCTAATTATGAAAAACACAGAGAACAATGCAAGAAGATCTTTTCTTAAAACAGCAGCAACCGGTGTTGCCATAACGGCAGTTAGTCCGGCATTTCTGCATGCTGAAACGATTAAGAAGCCTACTGTTGTGCCACAAAGTGCAAAAGGGGCCAATGACCGTATCCGTGTTGCAGTATTCGGGGTTAACGGACGTGGCAAATCGCATATTGAAGAGATCATGGGTCTCTCAGAAAAATCTAATGTTGAGGTAGCGGTTTTATGTGATCCTGACATGGAAGTACTCCAAGCCAGATCGAGGGAATTTGAAAAGAAATATGGCAAAAAGGTTTTAATTGAACAGGATTTCAGAAGAACTCTTGAAGATAAAAGCATCGACGCTGTAACGATTGCAACACCTAACCACTGGCATGCATTGCAAACCATCTGGGCTTGTCAGGCAGGGAAAGACGTTTATGTAGAAAAACCGGGAACTCATAATATATATGAGGGAAAGAAAGTTATTGAAGCGGCTTATAAATATAACCGTATTGTTCAGCACGGTGTTCAGTTGCGTAGTTCAGTTGCGATCAGAGAGGCCATTCAGTACCTGAAAGATGGTTTGATCGGAAGAGTATACATGTCACGCGGATTGGTATACCGCAGGCGTCCGGATATTGGCAACAAAGGCATTTCAGCAACGCCTCCTGGATTGAATTACGATTTATGGTGTGGCCCTGCTCCGATGCGTCCTTTCACCAGAAATCTGGTTCATTACAACTGGCACTGGCATTGGAATTATGGAAACGGCGATGTTGGCAACCAAGGTATCCACGAAACAGATCTTTGCATGTGGGGGCTGGGTGTGAATAGTTTGCCGGAGCGCATCACCTCTATGGGTGGCAAGTTTCTGTGGGACGACTGTAAAGAGGTTCCCGAAGTTCAGACCTCCATCTACCATTATCCGAAGGAGAAGAAAATGATTCAGTTTGAAGTCCGCAACTGGTATACCAATATGGAAGATGGCGCCGGTGTCGGCAACATTTTCTATGGGGACAAAGGATATCTGGTCGTAAAAGGATATGGCACTTATGCATCATTCCTGGGTGAAAAGCGCGAAAAAGGACCAAGTCGTTCAGAAGATGGAGAATTAACCTTGCACTTTCAGAACTGGTTTGATGCTATCCGCAAACGGGATATGAGCATCCAGAACGGACCGGTACAGACGGCACACCTTGCATCATCACTGGCTCACCTGGGAAATATTTCCTACCGGTTAAGCCGTCAGCTGGAGTTTGATCCGGTGGCAGAACGCTTTATCGGAGAAGGTGAGGCTGAAGCCAACAGTATGCTGACAAGGGATTACAGGGCACCCTATCTGCTTCCGGAGATTGTATAGATTCAGGTTTATATTAGTTTGTCCTTAGTTCTACTTTTAGACTTTAAAAAAATGCGTTAAATATTTGATTTATATTGCAATAGTCAACTTGAAAATCAATGGGATAAAGTTGAAGTTAGAAAAACAGCGAAAGGTTTGAAATTCGTTTTTGCGCATACAGTTGCAGTTTGGCATTGGGATGGTCAGGAAGAAAAAGCTTACGCAAGAACCTTGGTTATTACTCGTACACCAGAGAAGCATCCGAAGGTGAAATATAGTTTCAGTAATGGAACTATCACCGATTATACAACAAAAGAATACGCTTATTTTCAGTGCAATCGATACTGGGTAGAGCGTTGCTTTGATGATGCAAAAAACGAGCTGGGGCTGTCCGGTTATCAAGTTAGAAAATGGATAGCTTGGCAACACCATCAATCATTGGTCATGATGGCATGCTTGTATTTACTTAATGTAAGAATTGCGCAAAAGCCTGAACATGAATTAATAAGTGTCCGTGATGCAAGAATAATGATCATTGCCCATCTGTTTTCAGATCAAGATACTATTGTAAAACTGCATGATCAGATGCTTATCAGACACAAAAATCGAAAACGAGATATTGACCGTTTCTATAAAAACAATAATGACTCTTAAAGTCTAAAAGTAGAATTAAGTATCACTAGTCTTTTTTGGACTTTATAAACAATATTAATAACAGGAAATATATGAAAAATACACGCAGAAATTTTTTAAAAATGACAGGAGTTGCCGGGCTAACTCTGGCTGGTGGTGGTTTAAATCTTTTGGCTGCCGATTCGAATAAGAAAAGTAAAGGGGATATCGCTCAGCTAAGTAAGCAGCTAGAGAAAAAACACGTGCAATATTTCAACATGTCTGGATTTGCGGCACCTAAGATGAAAACTATTCGAGTAGGGATCATAGGTTTAGGCAAAAGAGGTCCTGGTCACGTTAACTCATTGAAGTTGATAGAAGGCGTAGAGATAAAGGCTCTATGTGATATTAGGCCAGAAAAGGCAGAGGAAGCAAGAAAACTGTTAGAGGGCTACGATCATAGCCCGGAGATTTATACCGGGGGGGAGAATGAGTGGAAGAAGCTATGTGATAGAAAAGATATAGATTTGGTGTATAATATTACACCCTTAGACTTGCACGTTCCCATAGCAGTATATGCCATGGAGCATGGAAAACATATCGCCGTTTCAGTTCCTGCCGCAGGAAGCATAGAAGAGTGCTGGCAGCTTGTAGAAACGGCGGAGCGTACGCGTAAACATTGCTACATGCTTGACAACACACCTTACGAAGATTTCCAGCTTCTCACCTTGAATATGGCAAGACAGGGATTCTTTGGGGATATTGTACATGCGGATTGCGCATACATAGATAGCAAAGAATACAATACATTTGCTAAAGATTTCTACTGGAACATGTGGCGGCTAAAAGAATTTCAGGAAAGAAGGGGTATTTTCTACCCTACTCATGGCCTAATGCCAGTATCGAATATTATGAACATCAATAGAGGAGATAAGTTTGAATACCTCACATCTGTGGAGAGTAACGATTTTATGTTTGCAAATAAGCTAAATGAACTTGCAGCTACGGATGACTTCTACAAGCCTTACCTGGGGAAAGGATTTAGAGGTAATATGTGCGTAGTCCTAATTCGGACAACCCAGGGAAAAACCATTATGCTACAGCATGATTTTACCAGCCCTCGCAGGCACACGTACATTCACGGAATATATGGAACGAAAGCATCAGCTATGCTACACCCCAGTCCTCCCCGCATTGCGAAAGGTCTTGGCAAGTGGGCTTCGCCAGGGGATGAGGAGTACAAAAAATATGAAGCAGAGTTTACTCCAAAAATAGATAGATTGATGGGGCCAACATCTAGGAAATTTAAAGGTCATGGAGGAGATTTTATACAAGACTGGTATTTGATAGACTGCCTGCGTAATGGATTGCCACTAGGCATGGATGTATACGATGCCGCTAGTGCGAGCAGCATCGTGCCCCTGAGCCAATGGTCGGTACTCAACCGTTCGAACTCAATTGACGTACCCGATTTTACAGCAGGAGCATGGAAGACGAATATGAAAAACATGGATATTATGCTGAATAATGGTGGAGGTAACACCAAGTTTCTTTGGGGTCAAAAAGGAGAGTTCCGTCTTTAGTAATTAAGTAATAAGTTTATTGAATTAGGCACATAGATAATAACATTAAAATGAGTGCTATTGCAGAAGTCATGTTAAAATATATGGAGCAAAAGTTCAAGAGCCTTACAATATTCGAGTTTCAGAATAGGTTCCCAGACGA